>JAEEGL013222108.1_pt1 | contig 16289 bp, 7 predicted proteins | sample 9134231 | NCBI WGS metagenome assembly JAEEGL01 (sample SAMN16246548, study PRJNA631951) | gut metagenome | biome: gut microbiome; feature: rumen; material: fiber-attached | host: Bos | place: Iran: Karaj | collected 2018-10
ACTATGAGTTTAAGTATAAATGAGACTGGCTATGGAAGAAGTAGTTTAGCAGTTACTAAAAATAATGGATTTGGTCTTAATGCAGTAGATTCAAACCCATATGAAGCAGCTAATTGGTATCCAACATATGCAGCCTCAATCCTAGGTTTTGCTGATGGATATATAACAAACTTCTATTCTAAAGCAACATCAAGTGTATATTTTGGTTCTCAATACGGAAACAAAGGAATAGGTATGGGAGTAAAATATGCATCAGATATATATTGGTCAGAAAAAATGGCAGCTAACTACTATTCATTTGATAAAACTCATGGTCTTCAAGATTATAACTATTATCAAGAAGCAATTGTAACCGGAGTAGTAGGCGCATATTCTGAACCAAGAACTTCATCAAAGAAAATTTATAATTACCAAGAATATGAAGATGCCATAATAATAGTTTCTGAAACTACAGGAGAAACTGTTAATGGATCAAATATCTGGTATGAAGTAATGACAGATGTAAATATAGATAACAATTATAATGAAATAGATGCTGCATATAACTGGAATAAACATTTATATGTACCAGCATCATATGTAATAAAAATAAATACACCAGTAAATGGATATCAAGATCCAAACAATGTAACTAAATATAAAGATTCAAATTATACTTATGATTTACTAATTGAAAATAAAAATCTTTCACCAAAAGTAGGAATCTCACTAAAAAATACAAATTATTATTATGATTCAACATTATTAGATAATACATCTAAAACTTTAGTAAAAGATAGATATGTAATGGTATATGCTATAGCTTATGATGAAAATCATAGGGCAGTAGCATATCAAGTAACTAGCGATTATTTCTATGATCAAAAAGCTTGGGTACCAAGTGATTCAATTAGATTTGTAGAAATGGCTTATGGAAAACAAAAAGTCAAAGTATCATCAAATACATATGCTAGAGTAGATTCAACTACTAGTGAAACTAATTTGATTTCAGGACACTACGATGGAGCATATTTCCCAATAGTAGAAGAAAAAGTAGTGAATGGTAATACTTGGTATAAAATGCCAGTAGATTTAGATGGTACAAAACCTGAATTTGGCTGGTCAATCTCATATGATTCTGAAGTAGAAATAACTAAGTTTGGTAAAACTGTAGTTACAAACACACCACCTGTCCTAACAGGACATGATGTTGAAATAAATCAAGGAGATGAAATAGATTTAAGATCATTAGTAACAGCATATGATGAAGAAGATAAAGATATTACATCACGTATAATGATTGAAGGAACAGTAGATATAAATACTCCAGGAGTATACAATATTACTTATAAAGTAAAAGACTCATCTAATGTTGAAACATCTATTACAATAAAAGTTACAGTAAAAGAAGTAATAGTAGAACCAACTCCTGATCCAACACCAGAACCTACACCTGAGCCAACTCCTGATCCAGGAAATGATAATCCTACAGAAATTGAATATAAAGAAGCAGAATCTTCATTCTATTTAAAAGGATTAACATATTCAAATAATAAATATAATATTTCGGGATATTTAATAATTAAAGATCATGATAATTCTAATTTAGTTAAATATGAATTAGTTCTAAAAGATGTTAATAGTGATAAAGAATATACTAAAGAAATATCTAGTTGGACTGAAAATACACCTTTCCCATTAGGAGAAGAAAACAATTATGATAATTCATGGTTTAATGGAGATTTCTCTCTAGAAGATATCCCTCTAGGAGATTATGATCTATATATGAGAACATATAAAGGTGAATATTATACTGAAGCAGTGCTTTCTAATACATTTAATTTAGATATTCCAAAAAGAGTAAATGACTCTAATAAAGGATATAATTTATCTACAAGAATGAATTTAAAGAACAGAAAAATAGAATTAAATGTAAGAAATAAATTAATAACAACATCAACTGCTCCTACATATAGAACTATGATTAATAATTATGATTCTATTACATTTAGTGATAATAACATGGTTATTAAAGGAACTTCATATAATTATGGAGGAACTTATGATAGACCTAATTCTATTAGAAGAACACTAATACTAGAAAATACTTCTACTTATGAAACTTTTGCATTTGATTTAGGATCTACTAATAATGGAAGTTATGTTGTAACATCTCCAGATAATAAATCTAAAGATTATGCATGGTTTAATAAAGAAATTGATGTTAGCGAATTACCTGCAGGAACATATTCTATGAATATATATACAAAAACACAAGATGCAGAAGACTATGGAGAACTAAACTACTTATTTGGAGTAATAAATTCCCAAACTAAAGAGATAAATAATAAGAAATACACTACATCAATTAATAATAGTAGAAACAATAGAATAGAATTAATTGTAGAATAGATAATTTTATTAATGTCTTAGATTGTGTAAAAAAGGAAGGAATAAGATATGAAAAAAATAAGTATATTAATAATAATGATACTTACACTTGCACTTATACCAAAAACTTATGCTGCTAGTACAGTAGAAGAAATTTCAAATATTAACATACCCCCGTTATTATCTGGAAAAAAATATGTATACATTAATAATATGGATAATTACACAATAACAATAAATGATCATGCTAATTTTGAAGTTTTAGATAAAGGTAATTCTTATATTGTTATTCATAATATACCAACAAGTACTAAGACATATAATAATCCTTTTGAAGTATCTTGGGATAAAATAGGTTACTATGTTGATGATAATGGAAATCCAGTTTATTTAGATGCTAAAGTGAAAGTAAACAAAATAATATTAAAATGGACTGATGGCATTTCAGATAGTAATTATAGACATTATGCAGTTGGTCAAGTTGGAAGTTTTGGTCTAGAGTTAGTTGGAAGAGGATATGATAATGATTTTAAAAACTATAATTCTGATATGGGAATTCACGATTATTTTACAATTACTTTATATAATGATGATGGATCAGAATTAAATAGCGATTTAGCTAATAGTCTATATCTACAATGGAGTATCCTTGATCTAGATATGGCTGATAGAACTATAACTAAAAATAGAGGTGTTTATGAAATAGATGGAATACCAACTGAATTTGCTGAATCAATAAAATTTGATTCAGGATTTGATAATAAATTCTATGTTATAAATAATTCAGTATTAAAAATAACAGAAAACAATACCAAATATATAGCTACTGAAGCAACAAGTAATAATAGTGATGTAGAAAAATCAGTAGAGTTTTCTACAGTTGTTGCTTATCAAACCGGTGCTTCAGCTGAAGCAGAGTGGTGGGGATGTGAATGTGGAACAACTATTGTAGCTATTTCTAATCAATATCCTTATCCAACTATAAATGAGCCTACTAAATCAGTTGATGTAGACATCTATAAAGTTGGTGAAAAAGTAGAATATACAATCAATGAAACATTCCCATATACTGATTCACATAGTAAAGCAAAAAGTATTGAACTAAGTGATTCCTTTGATAAAGCATTGAATATTAGTGGATTAACTTATAAAGTATTTGATGCTAACAATAAAGATGTTACAAGTGATTGGGAAAAAGAAATATCAGGTCAAACTGTAACACTAAAATACACAGGAGAAGATACAACAACTGTATATGGTAAATTCACATTTAAATTTAGTGATCTAAGAGTATTAGATCCAGATTCATCTCATGAAGTTAAAAAAGAAAATGGAGTAGAATACAAAATAATACCAAATAAAGCAAAAATAACAATAGTTGGAGCTAATGATGATACTACTACAAAAGAAACTAACACTGTAAAAATTAGAGTTGGTGAGATTACTAACCCAAAAACAGGTATAAAAATAACTATGATTATAGGACTCTTATTAGCAATAATAGCTATTCCTACATCAATACATTATTTTATAAATAATAAAAAAATACATTTGAAATAATAATTATAAAGATTATTAACAAATTAACTACGTTAATAATCTTTTTTTATTATTTAATATTTGATATATTATTAGTGTACTTATAGGAGGAAACATGAAAATAATATCTTGGAATGTCGCAGGCTTAAGAGCTTGTTTAAAAAAAGGATTTAGTGATTTCTTTAATGAAGTAGATGCAGATGTATTTTGTCTTCAAGAAACTAAATTATTAGAAGAACAATTAGAATTCATTCCTGAAGAATATGAGCACTATCTATATTCAGCAGTTAGAAAAGGATATTCAGGAACAATGATTTATACAAGGGTAGAACCATTAAACGTAGTTTACGGAATTAATGATCAAGAATATGATGATGAAGGAAGAACTATTACTATGGAGTTTGATGATTTTTACCTTGTAACTTGTTATGTTCCTAATATTAAAAGAGATCTAAGTAGAATGGAATCTCGTATGAGATTTGAAGATGTAATGAGAAAATATCTTCTAGATTTAACTAAAAAGAAAAATGTAGTTTATTGTGGAGATTTAAATGTTGCTCATGAAGAAATAGATATTAAAAATGCTAAAGCAAATAGAGGAAATGCTGGCTTTACTGATGAAGAAAGAGCTAAGATGACAGAACTATTAAATGCAGGATTTATTGATACATTTAGATATTTTAATAAAGATGAAGTTAAATATACATGGTGGAGTTATATGGGTAAAGCTAGAGAAAACAACATTGGTTGGAGAATAGACTATTTCATAACAAATAAAGATAATATTAATAATATTAAAAACACAATGATTTATGATAAAATTCTAGGCAGTGACCACTGTCCAATAGGAATAGAAATAAAATAAATGTCCCATTTCATGCGACCAAATCTTTATATATAAATGATATTATTAACACATGAAAGGAAGAGATTATATGCAAGAAAAATTAGAAAGTTTAAGATTAGATAAAATCTTAGAAATTAGTTCATGGGCAGGACTTAGTCCTATGCCCGGTACTGAAGGAATCATTATTACAAAAGATAAAACTTTATATTATTATCACAAATATCATCATGTTCCAGATAGTCTTAAAGATAAAATTAAATTAGAAGAAATATCTGAAGGAAGATTAATTGATGAAGACATTTATCTTAAATTAGTTAATTATTTAGAAGAAAAAGTTATAGGAAAAGATTTTGAAAATATTAACACAAGAGATGCTGGAGTGAGCATTTCAGGAAATATTAATAATAATAGTTTTAATATTAATAATCATTTCGATATATATAACGATTTAAAAAGAATAATATATTCAAAAGAAAAAGCCGAGTAATCGACTTTTTTATTTAATAAAGTATATATCAAAAAAGAAATAAATATGATAAAATTATATTATAAATATAAACATAATACAGAGAGTGAGGGAGTATTATGAAAAAACTAAGAAAATTAAAAATAAGAAAAATTATTATTATTTTAATTGTTGCTATATTAGTAATAGCAATAGGATTATTTAATAGAAAATATTTTTCACATAGGATAGAAAAACAAGATCATATGGCACCAGTTTATGGTGAAGGATCATTAGATGGATGGAAAGTACAATTTGATATGTATACAAATAATCCTGGAGAAAACGTGGTTGATAAGACTAATTCAGTTTCTACAATTAACCATGAGTTTCAAGATGATACTGAATACAAGTATATCACTTTACAAGCATCATATACCTATACAGGACAAGGAAGTTTTGCTCCAAACACCATAAAAATATATATTCCTAAATATAAGATAGGATATAATGAAGATACTTCTAATTATGAACTATATTATGCAACTACTAATGTTGCGGCAGGTCCATTAGAAGAAGGATATGAATGGAATTATAATATAGAAGTAATCGATAATGTTGAATACTACGTTTTTACTAATAATAAAAATCTCGCTGTTGAGGAAGGTAAAGAAAATCTACAAGGAATGTTTCAAATTGCGTATGCTATTAATGCAGAAAACATTTTTATAAGATATGATTCAACTACTCAACAAGAAAAGCCATCTTACAAGGAATTTAATATGAAATTTGTAAATACTTTAGATGACAATAGTATAACAAGTGACACAAAAACAGTAACATTAAATTATCCAAAAGCTAGATATAAGATTACAAAGAAAGCAGAAAAAATTAAATCCATGGATGGTATACCATCAGATGATTATATATGGGTAAACTATCTAGTGAATGCATCAACAATAGATGATGGCTTAAGAGAGGTCTTTAATCCTTGGATTGGTAAAGCACCAGAAGTTTTACTTATAAAAGAAACCTTACCAAGTCCAAACTGCATTCTTTTAGATGAAGAAATGAATGAAGTGGTTCCAGACTCAAACGATTATTATATTAAAGCGAATGATGATCATTCTGATCTAAGATGGTCATTCTATATTGGATATCCAATTTCTGAATTTGATGGAGAAACCATAACTAATACAGCTAGCTTCTATGGACAATACACTGACGCTGGTAATGATGATTGCTTTTATAATAGTAGACCAAATTCTTATACTCATGAAGTAGAATATATTGCTGAAGACTCAATAGAAGTTAATCTGAACGATTTTAAATTTGTTTACCCTCCTGGAAATTATGGCCTTATAAAATATGTTAGTGGGTGGAAGGGCAATAAACACGATGATGATGAGGCTTTAGATTTTAAGAAAATAAAAGAATCAAGTGATATTGAATTGTTTTATATATCAGCATCAGCAACATATACTGGAACACCACTAACTATAAGAATTGGTGATGATAGGGAGTATATAGAATCAGCTGATGGATTAAATAAAGAATGGTTGAGCGATGATGATTATTACTTCAGTTACATAAACATTCCTAAATTACAAAATGGTAACGGCAACCCTATAAAAACATATCAGGCAAAACTATTTGTTAGGTATGCTGGAACTAATAATTACGTATTATATTCCAATAGTGAAAACGCTAACGCAGGAGTTTTTGATACAAGTGCAAGTAAATCATTTTCATTTAGTGAGACAAATATAGTAGGCTGGTATATTGAAATATATAATATGAAGGAATCTATTAGTGATAGCAGCAGTAGTTTGACGACAAGAGTTAATTATTCAAAAGAAAATATTGGAGATATAGGAACTAAAGGTAATATATATAATTTTGCCTATTTTGATGTTTATGATGATCAAGGAAATCTTTTAAATGGCGCGAGTGAGTCATCCTATACAGGAACTGGATATAATGATGGATTAGCACAATGGGACTATGATACATATGGACACTATCCAAGAAGAGATTATGCTTATGTAAAATATTTATATGTCAAAGAAGGTCATGAAATAAATAAGTACATAGAAAAGTCAAAATATCAATTAGATAGGTGGACAGGGCAAATAATTCTATATGAAAACAACCTTGATAGATATGGATATAGAGAGATGGGGCCATTAACCAAATTTGATATGTATGATTTGTTACCAGCAGGAATGTATTTAGAAAATTCAAAAATCGATATTAATACACATAATGGAGGAACAATTAGTAGAAACTTTACAATTAATGGAAATTATTTTTCATCTGAGAATGAGTTTGATGAATTTATGAAATCACACACGAATTATGAAGTTAAATATAACTGGAATAATACAGGTAGAACTTGGATTCATGTTTATTCTGATTTTACTGATGTTGATCTTCAAGTGGTTAATAGATATAATCTAGAATGTCCATATGAAGCAATATTCAAAGTATATATTCCATATGAATCAATTCCAGAATATGGTCTAACTTATAAAAACTATGCATATACAAATTTAGAGCCTGATATAGTTGAAGCAACTAATGATAAGTGGGATCCTGTTTATTATTATAGTGATTATTATTATAAAGATTCAGGATATTTTGATTCAGATGCAGTGGATATAAATGAAAATGGTAGTACTGCAGATCTATTGAATTATGATTATGAATCAACAACACTTTTAGAAGCCTATGCTTCACAAGGAGCGCTAACTAAGTACGTTAGATCATACAAGTTAGATGGAAATAATAAAGTATATAATAATGAATGGGCAGATTCAGCAATCACAGAACCAAATGGATTTTATGAATATAAGAATAGATTTTATAATTCAACTGAATCTTCTATAACAAATGTTGTTATATATGACAATATAGAATCATATTATTATGATCGTGATAATTCTACATTTAAACCTGTTACTACAGAGAGTAAATGGCAAGGAACATTCAATGGAGTAGATACATCATATTTAGAGTCAAAAGGATACACAGTAAGAACATACTATTCAACTAATGAACAAGCAGGACCGCTAAAAACTGGAGTAATGATCAATGATGAATGGAAGTTACTAACAAGCTTAGATACAGTAAATTATCCAAATGTTAGATCTCTAGCATTTGAAATATTAAATTCAGAAGGCCAATCAGCAATTATTCCACCGGATACAACGCTTTATGTGATAATTAATATGAAAGCACCTAATAATGTAAGTGCACCAAAAACATATAATGGATTCTGGACAGAATGGAACGCTATAGATTCAAATGGTCAGATACTAAGCAATGTGGATGGAATATATGGTAATATAGTTGAAGTAAAAATGGATACAGCAGATGTAAGAATTCAAAAAGTAGACGAAGATGGAAACTATGTTGAAGGAGCCGAACTACAAATATTAGATGAAAATAATAATATAGTTCATTCGTTTACTAGTGGATCAAATCTAATTGAAATAAATGATATATTAATTAATGGAAAAGAATATACACTACATGAAGTAAGTGCACCAAGTGGATATATAAAATCTAATGATGTCAAATTTACTACAAATAAAAATCAAACAAATCAAACAATAACAATGACAGATTCAAAGACAAAAATAACAATCAATAAAGTTGATCAAGATGGAAATAACCTAAGCGGAGCACAATTACAAATATTAGATGGTCAAAATGTAATAGAAGAATGGACTTCTGGATCACAAGCACATGTGATAAGTGGAAAACTAGATATTGGAAAACAATATACATTACATGAAGTATCAGCGCCAGCTGGATATGAATTGGGAGAAGATCAAACTTTTACTTTTAGTGAGAATAATAAATCATTAACAATGACGAATGTATATAAACCATCAGGTAAAACTACAATTTATGTTCATAAAGTTCTAAAGGGTAGAACCTGGGAAGATAATGATTCATTTACTTTTACTCTTACAGAATTCGAAGAAGCACCAATGCCAGATACGACAAACGCAATTATTACTAAGAATTCGCTAAATTATACTGAGGCATTTGGAGAAATTGAATTTACAAAAGTTGGAACATACATATATCTAGTAGATGAAGATTGCCCATCTGACATGATTTGTGAAGATACAAAAATGATTACTTTTACTGTTACCGATAACGGTGATGGAACATTAGCTATAGCAAGTGATGTTGATGATAATATAATCAATTTTGAAAACAATAAAAAATTTGAAGCAGATCTTGAAAAAAAGGTTATGGATAAAAATGATACAACGGGGGTTAAAAGTGCATGGCAAGACTCTGCAGATTACGATATAGGAGATGAAGTCCCATTTAGCCTACATACTACATTACCAGAAAATGTAACATCATATAGAGATTATCATATGACATTTTATGATACTATGGAGAATGGTTTTAGCTTTAAAGAAATAACCAGAGTTGTAATTAATGGTGAAGATATGCCTATCGATAATTACGTAGTAATAGTAAATGAACATGAATTCCAAGTAAGAATAGATTTCAGAGGTGTAATTGATGATTCAACACTTAATGGGGCAGAAATATATATATATTATAATTTGGTATTAAATGAAGATGCGATAATCGGAGAAGAAGGAAATGTAAATAAAGCATACCTAGAGTATAGTAGTAACCCTAAAGATAAAACAGAAACAAAAAGATCTGAAGAGGACTTCGCAATTGTATATACATATAAATTACAAATTGATAAGGTAGATGAAGATAACAATGCACTCGCTGGAGCCCAATTCAAATTAGAAAAGAAAATGGCTAATGGTAGCAAAGTTTTAGTAAATAATTTAAATATTAATAGTGAATCAACATTTATATTTAATGGAATAGATGATGGAGAGTATATATTAACAGAAACTGTTTCTCCACAAGGTTATAATCCAATCGACCCAATTGAATTCATAGTAGTTGCAGACCATGAAGTATTAATCTCAAGTGTTGATGAAGAGATATTAATAGAATTATCTGTGGTGCCACAAACTGATATTGACTCAAATCCATTGATTGATGGTGGAAACATTTTAATAAATATTGTAAATAAGGAAACAGAAATAAAAATAATTAAACAAGATGAGCAAGGAAATTCTATACAAGGAGCCGAATTACAAATATTAGATGAGTATGATTCTGTAATTGATACTTGGACAAGTGATGGATCTGCTCATGTAGTTACAGGTCTAACTGCAGGAAAGACATATACATTACATGAAGAAACATCGCCAGATGGATATGCATTATCAGAAGATGTTGAGTTCACTGTTAACAACGAAGAAAATCAAACAATAACAATGTCAGATCCAAAAACAAAAATGAATATTTTAAAAACAGATGAAGATAATAATCCATTAGAAGGAGCAGTCTTACAAGTAAAAGATGGAAATACTGTAATAGATAGTTGGACAAGTACTACAAGTACACATGAAATAAATGGAGTTCTAACAGCAGGAAAAACATATACTTTAGAAGAAGTTACTCCACCAAATGGATATGCCAAAGCAGTATCAAAGACATTTACAGTACCAACTGATGGAAGTGACATAACAGTGACTATGTCTGATACAAAAACAAAATTAGAAGTAACAAAAGTAGATAGTAAGAATAATAATATATCAGGAGTAGTATTACAGATATTAGATGCGACTGATAATTCAGTAGTACAAGAATGGACAACAACAAATAATCCTAAAACGATAGAAGGACTAACTGCAGGTCATGGATATATACTACATGAAGTGTCATCACCAGATGGATATGCATTGTCAGAGGATATATCATTTACAATGAATACAGATATAGGAACACAACAAATAGTAATGACAGATGAAGCAACGAAAGTATATATAAAGAAAGTAAATGTAGATGGAGAAGAGATAGAAGGAGCCAAACTACAAATATTATCAGGATCAATGGTAATAGATGAATGGACAACAACAGCAGGATCAACACATGAAATAATAGGAGTTTTAGGAGCAGGAAAGACTTATAAACTACATGAAGTAGGTGTACCAAAAGGATATGTAACAGCAGAAGATAAAGAATTCACAGTACCAGAAGGAAATGAAACACTAGAAGTAGAAATGCTAGATAATAAGACAAAGGTAAGCCTAATAAAGCTAGATATGAAGAGCGGAAGACCACTAGCAGGATCACACTTACAAATACTAGATAAAGATAATAATATAATATTTGAATTTGTTTCTACAGAAGAAAAAGTAGTATTAGAAGGACTATTAGAAGTAGGAGAGAAATATCGCTTACATGAAGCAGGTGCACAAAATCTATATCAAAGAAATGTAGATGTAGAATTTACAGTTGAAGATACTGATGAAGAATTAGAAGTAGAAATATCTGATGATAAGACATTATTAAGTATTGAAAAAACAGATGAAAAAGGAAATAAAATATCAGGAGCATTATTACAAATAATAGATTCAAAAGGAAACGTAATAAAAGAATTTACATCAAGTGAAAAAGCTGAAGAACTATATGGAGTATTAAATGAACTTGAAACCTATACATTACATGAAGAAAAAGTACCAGAAGGATACTTAAAAGCAGAAGATATTAAATTCAAAATAGATGAAGAAGGAAAAGTAAACATCTATGAAGGAGAAGAATTCAAGCAACAAAAAGAAAATGTAATAAAGATGGTAGATAAAAAATTTGAGAATCCAAAAACAACATATAAAAAGATAATAGTGGTATTTCTACTAATGATGATAGCCTTAACAGCAATGAGAATATTAAATAAAAAAGTTGAAGTTTAATACTTCAACTTTTTTGTAATTATTTAGCAATTGTAATTGTATAAGTTTTACCAGTACATGTTTCTAATACATCACCTGGCTTAATACCTGAAATAAAGCTTCCTGGAGTTGCTCCACTAGTAGAATCTCCAATAATCTTTATAGTTACATTATCAAATTGACTTCTATTAAAATAACTACTTAATTGACTATATACAGAATTATAACTTTCAGGATTAGCAAATATATTAGCTAATTCTCCACCAACGGTAACAGTTCCAGGAGTACATGTAGGAGTTGTTGGAGTAGAAGGAGTATTAGGATTAGTAGTAGAATTATTATTATTATTATTTCCACTATTATTGTTACTATTACCAGTATTATTATTTCTAGGTTCAGTCTTAGCTTTACCAGAACTTACTACAATAGTTACTGTAGTATTAGAATTAATTTCACTACCAGCTCTAATACTTTGACTAATAACAACATCTTCTTCTACAGTATCACTTGATCTATAAGTAATATTATATTTAATACCAGCATTCTTTAGTTCTTTAGTAGCTTTATTCTTAGTCATATTAGTAACATCAATCATTTTTATCTTTTTACCTAATGAAATAGTTACAGTAATAATATCTCCATTTTTAATAGTGTCACCTGGCTTTACAGAATAACTTATTACTTGTCCAGCATCAACACTATCACTAAATTGGCTTTCTATAACATATTCAATATCATACTTAGATGCCCATGAATAAAAATCATTTATATTATCAAACTTTTCCATCTTTAATTTACCTAAAGAAACATATATTGTAACAGTATCACCTGATACTAAAACATCATCTTTATTCTTATCAGCTTTAATAATATGATTTTTATCTATAGAATCATCATATTGATCTTCTATTTTTATCTTTAATCTATTTGAAACAATCCATTTAGTTACTTCATTAATAGTCTTATTCTTAACATCAATCATTTTAATTTCTTTTCCACGAGAAATTGTTACTATAATTGGATCACTATTAATCTTAATCTTAGTACCAGCATCAACTGACATCTTCATAACAGTATCTTTATCATATTTAGAAGAAGTTCCTTCATCAAATTCATAATTAATATGATTTTGTTTTAAATAAAACATTGTTCTAAATTTACTCATTCCAACTAAATCTTTTAAATTAACTTCATCATAACTTAATTCTAATCCATAAGAAAATGTTATTTTTATTGGATCACTTCTCTTAATTGTTCCTTTAGTACTTTGTTCTATAACTGTATTTTCTTTTTCATCGCTTTGTACAAATTCTACTGAAACATTTCCTAAATAGTTTTCTTCTACAAAATTAATTACTTGCTCATCAGTCCAACCAGACATATCAGGAATAACAACTAACTTATCAGGATTAGCTCCATCACTAATAGATATTTTTACTTTTTTTATTTCATCAATAGGGGTATTACTATCTATATCTTGACTAATAACATGGTTAACAGGAACAATATCACTATATTCATAAATATAATCAAGTTCTATATTGTTTTTAGTAGACCAATCAATAACTTTATCTATTTTTTTACCACTAAGATTAATAACTTTATCATTAGAAACATTATTAGTATTTTTATTAAACAAATTATATCCATAAAAACCTATCAATAACAATGAACTAAGTACTATAATTCCACTCTTCTTAATATTACTTCTAAATCCAATAATAACAAAAGTAATAGTAAATAAAACTAATATAAAATTATTAATAAAAGTATTTACATTATTATCTATATTTATAATAAAATAAAATAAACCAATAAAAAGAGTAATAACTAATAATATATTTAGGAATATGTTATTCTTATTTTTTTTCTTTTTAATTAATTTATCTAAATCTTTATTTATATCTTTAGACATATTACCACATCCTATAATATAATTATAATATATAGGAAAAACCTAGTAAAATTATTGATGTACATATATTGTAAACAAATGTCTAAATATAATAAGTGTGATAAAATACATAGAAGGAGTTTTTATGAAAGAGTTTATTAAAAGAAATTTATCTATCTATATAAGTATAATGATATTACTAAATCCTATAATAGATTTATTTACTGGAATAAATAGACATTTATTAAATGTTGATCTATCAATAGGAATAATAATAAGAATATTATTTTTAATTTCAATAGTCTTAATATCTGTATTTATATATGGTAAAAAGAAGTTATTACTTCCTTATTTAATATTATTAATATTTAGTATTCTATTTGTAGTAGATATTTATATATTTAATAGAAGTCTTTTATTTGAAAGTATTCAATCTGCTACAAAGATATTCTTCTTCCCAGTTCTTTTATTAACATTATTCCCAATAAGAGAAGAATTTAAAATAAGTAATATGACTTTATTTAGTACTTTAATATTATATTTATTACTAATATTTATACCTGATTTATTTCATTTGGGTTATGACACATATGAAATAGCAAAAAAAGGATATTTAGGCTTCTTTAATTCAGCTAATGAAGTAAGTGGAATAATATCTATACTTACTCCTATAATGTTCATAATATTTAGTAAAACTAAGAATTATATATTGAGTGCTTTATTAGGATTATTGTACATAGTAGTTATTCTATCAATAGGAACTAAAACACCTATACTAGTATTAGGAATAACACTATTCATAACATTTATATATTTATTAATAAATCTACATAAGAAAAAGAAATATAAAAGTATACTTATATCTTATTTATTATTAATAATATTTATATCAGGATCTATATTTATAATTCCTAGAACTGTTTTTTATAAAAATATAAAAATACATCTAGACTATTTAAAAGTAGATGAATTATCTGATTTCACTGATAATCCTGAATATATAGATCACTTTGTATTCTCATCAAGATTGAAATTTCTAAAAAATAGATATAATGATTACAAAGAATATCCTATATATGTAAAACTATTAGGAGACGGAAGTGATAAAAAGCATATTAAAGATGTAGAAATAGATTATTTTGATATATTATTTCAAGTAGGTATAGTAGGATTTATATTAGTATTTAGTATAATATTATATGTTTTAATAAATCTATTAAAAGAATTTAGAATAAAAGGCTATAGTGAATTAATGTATTTATTAAGTGTAGTATTTATATTTTTATTATCACTACTAACAGGACATATAATACTGTCACCTGCAGTAAGCTTAATAGTAACAATATTATTATTTAAAATGACAAAAAGAAATAAGAAAGATTTATTATTCTCATTAATAGATTCAAAAGACTACATTATGAAATTATTAAATAATTTAGATAAATCACAATACAACATAACAATACTTACAAATAAACAATCCACATTAAATAGCAATATTATATTAAGACATCTAAGAGATGCGAATAAACATAGCACAGTTAAAGGAACAATATTTAATTTTATAAATATGGTTAATTATAAAATTATTAATTATGATAATTATGATTATAGTTTTTCATATAATTCTAAATTTAATAATAAATTAGCTTTAATAAGTAGTGAAAATAATGCTATATATATTTCAGAAAATGAAATAAATAAAGATATTAATTGCTTTGATACCATTATTATTACTAAAGAAGAGATAAAAGAAAACATTTTAAAAAAATACTCTGAAATTGAAGATAAAATTGTTTATATTAAGTCAAAATCTAAAACAATTACCCTTGAATCTATAAAAAACACTATAATTAATTAATAAAATATTATATAATAGTTACGAACAAAAAGTTTAGGAGGTAAAGATGATAGAGTTTATATGTATTTTTTTTCCAGGATTAATAGCAGCTGGAAGATGTGATTTAAAAAGAGATTTTAACAAATTAATAATTAATTATGCTGGCTATACAATATTTATAAATATATTTACTATATGGATTATGCATAGTTTAGGTTTTGTAGAGAAAAATGTATTAGTTGAAAGTAATTTCAAATTAGATTTTTCACTATATTATGTACTAATAGCAGTATTTTTAGCTGTCATTTTACCAACAGTTGTTAATTATATAAAAGACCACTTCAAAATTAATTTTAGAAAGGTTATTAGAAATGAAAAAAGTATCAAGAAAGATACTAAAAGCATTAGAAATCATAGGTAGAATAATACTTGACGTAGTATTTTATGCTATGATTTTTCTTACTATTCTAGCTGTTTTTTCTACAAAATGGGTTAAAGCAACATATGGTGGTCTAACTGTAGATGAAATTTTATTTCATTTAACTGTACCTATTGAGGGA
>JAEEGL016088080.1_pt1 | contig 16289 bp, 9 predicted proteins | sample 9134231 | NCBI WGS metagenome assembly JAEEGL01 (sample SAMN16246548, study PRJNA631951) | gut metagenome | biome: gut microbiome; feature: rumen; material: fiber-attached | host: Bos | place: Iran: Karaj | collected 2018-10
AACAGTGGAAAAGACTGTCAAAGGTGAATTGTTTTCAATGAAAACAGAAAAAATCCGTCGTGGCGATAAGTTATTCAAAGTGGTTGATTCAGAGTTGATTAAGAAATAAGAATTGCCGTCTCGACGTGCTCAACGACCAAATAACTAATAAAGTGTTTCTAATGGCGGAGAGGCTTATGGAATAACGGGTGACTGAGCTTGTCGAAGTCACATTATAAAACAGACAATGAGTGTTTGGCAGGAAATAAAAGGTTTCGTTTCATCCGAAATTATAAAAAATTCGGCTAAACTTCTCAGTGCCAGTATTATAGTGCAAATCATCGGTTTGCTTGTTTATCCAATTCTCACACGTTTATATAGTCCCGAAGATTTTGGATTGATAAATTTATTTTTGAGCATTGCGGGCGTGCTGTCGTTGTTTGCCACAGCGGAATTTCAATATGCCATTTTGCTTCCGAAATCCGAAGAAAAGGCAATTTCGTGTGTTCACATTGGTGGATTAATCACATTGGTGGTTGTGGGTTTATTGGTCTGCACAATTCCATTTTCTGAAACAATTTCGGGTTGGTTCAATGCTCCGAATTTGGCGGAATGGTATTGGGCGATTCCTATTTTTGTACTGCTTTCGGGAATGTGGACACTCTTAAATTATTGGTACACAAGAAATAAACGTTTTGGCGAAATTGGCACATATCAAGTTACGCAATGTTTGACAAACGCGGCGGCAAAATGCGGTTTCGGATTCGCAGGATTTTTGAATGGCGGCTTGATTCTTTCTGCAATTGTATCGCCGTTCATAGCATTGGGAATGAGCATTGCAACTACGTGGAAATCAAGTATAAAACCACTTTTTTCGAGTAACCCATCGCCGTTGTCCGCAACGTTCAAGGAATATTCCAATTTCCCGAAATACTCGTTGCCACGGGCGATTATAAACTATTTCAGCGGAACTATGCCGATATTCATACTCACGCCGTACTTTGGTTTAACTGAAATTGGATTTTTCGGTATGGCACTTACGCTTGCATTTAAGCCTATCAATATGATTTCCAGTTCATTGTACCAAGTTCTTTTCCAAAAAACTTCGGAGCAAGTTCTAAACCGGACATCAATAAAACCGCAAATCTTTACATTTTTGAGAACATCCATATATATTATTATACCATGTTTTGCGTTGTTGTATTTTTTGTTGCCTTCGGTTATAGACATTCTTTTAGGGGAGAATTGGCACGAAACAGGTGAGTATATTCGATTGATGCTCTGTTGGTTAGCGGTTTCTTTTTTGGTAGCTCCAATTTGTTATATCTCCGATATTTTTCAAAAACAAAAAATCGGACTATTTTTTGAAATACTCTTGGTTTTGACCCGATTAGCCGGGCTTGGATTTGGAATTTACACACAAAGTTTCTTCAAGGCAATTGTAGGCTATTGCATCGGTAGCACGGTGAGTATTTGTGCGCAGTTGATTTGGTATATCAGTTTGATTTTCAACTACGAACGGACAGTTGCGGATTTATAGCAATTTCGTAGTTGCAGACCAATTTGTTGGCTTGAAAATGGCAGCGCATATTGTCGAAGTTTCTCACTATCAAAGTTTTGGAAGTTATTGAGCATCCATTGTAGTGCGGAGTACAATCCATCTTCGTCGCCTACAGAAACCAAAATGCCAGTTTCTTGCGTAACTAACTGAGGAGCAATGCCAACCTGCGATGAAACCACTGGAATTCCGCTCGCCAGCGCTTCGGGAATCACCGTTGCAAAAGTTTCGTAATTGGAAAATAGTACGAAAAAATCGCTTTGGTGCATCCAGTCGCTCACTTGTTGTGGCGTTTGCTCGCCGACAAAACGGATAACTGAAGTCAACATTAAATTTTGAGCTTCTTTGTGAATCTGTTTGAAATCGGGACCCGTACCTATTATAATAAGCTCAAAATCAAATCGTTCATCTGACAGCCGTTGGACGGCTCGCAATATGCCACGAATATTCTTTGCTGATTCGTCAAAGCAGGAAACGTGCAGAATCCGTCTTTTTGTTCGTGGTTGTTTTTCTTGCGGCACATAGAAAAAATCATCAACAACATTTCCTACGCAAATAGTCCGTTTTGCTTGTAAATTAGCGTATTGCATTGCGTCTGCCAATGTTTGGGAAACGGGTAATAAGTATTCTGCATTTCGTACAACCATTTGGCTGAGATGTTTTCTCAGAAATCCTGTATATGTTCGTTTTTCAGGCAAATACCGAGACCATTGTTCTGTAATAATATATGGTATTCCATATTTTTTCTTTAAAAGATACGCAAGAAATCCTGTTCGTGTAAGTATGTGTGCGTGAGTAACTTTTGGTTTTCCCCAGTTTGATAAAACGTGAGTGTAGCCTTTTTGGAATGCACGAAAATATGTGACAATTTTTCGCAACAATCCAACTTTTTTCGGATAATAGACAATTGTTTCGAGAACTCCCTGATTTTTGTTCGTAACTATTTCATAATCAGTTATGTTTTTATCGGCAAGTAAGAATAACACGCATACATCAGTATAGCGGGAAGCGGCCAAAGCGTGTTTTTGTACAAATAATCCTGCCATCGCATCGTAGCGATGAGGATACCATGCGCTCAAAAACAACACTTTTCTTCGATTCATTGTACGTTATAAAAATTCTTGCAAACGTTTTACAATCTTCTCAGATGCACCTTTACTTGCGTAGAGAAAATCGTGGTTTTTCCGTCCAGATTCTTTTCTAAATTTCTCATCATCAACGAGTTTTGAAAGAATGTTGTAACATTCCTCCTCGTTTGTTATAGGAAATCCGCCAGCAACTTTCTTTAATTGTAGTGCCTCATAGGAATTGATGTGCTTTGGTCCAAATAGTACTGGATTTGCAAATGCTGACGGTTCTGCAACATTGTGAACGCCAGTGGAAAAGGCTCCGCCAACGTAGGCTATGTCTGTGTTTTTGTAAAGTTTAGCCAGCATTCCAATTGTGTTTATGATGGCAACTCTGCACGTGGTTTTGCCGTTTCCTGTATTTGCAAAATCAGTATATCGCTGAGTTTCAATTCCTTCCTGACGGAATGTTTGTTCTATTGCTTGTATGTGTGCTTCGTGCAGTTCGTGGGGAACTAAAAGCAGTTGCAGATTGTCGTGTTCTTTGAAAATTCGTAGCAACGCAGGAAACAAATGTTTTTCGTCGGCTGGCCACAAACTTCCACCAATGAATGTTATTGGTAGTGGGTTCTCAAACAACTGGACGTCAGGTTGTTGCATAACAGCTTCCGCTTTTGCAATAATTTGGTCGTAACGGGCATCGCCAACCACTTCAAGACGGCTTTCGTATGGGAAAATATTCAAGAACCGTTGTTTGTAGTCTTCCGAAACGGGAAGGATATACGTTATATATTTGTAGAACAATCGGTTAATAATGGCATTCACACCTTTGTAGCGCATCGAATCTTCCGCCAATTCGGCCGAGCAGAGCAATACAGGCACGTTTGCCCAATGCGCCGCTAAAATAATTCCTGGCCACACATCGTATTTTGCTATCACCCACGCTTTGGGTTTCAGTCGTTTGAAAAAGATAAAATTTGTGATGCACACATCAAACGGCAAATACAGCGATAAATCAACATCTTCCTTGCGCCCGTGGTTCATCCCCGACGGCGAAAAAAACGATGCAACGATTTTTAGGTTTGGATGTGATTTTTTCAGTGCTTTTATTATTTGTATGGATTGTTCCCATTCTCCAACCGACGCACTATGAAAAAAAACAATTTGTTCGTTGGCGTTTTCTTTTGCGAATTTTCGAATCCGCTTTGGTTGTGTGATTCTTCCAATCAGTCCTTCACGCATTTTTGCATTAAACAACGCGCCAATGCAGAACACAGGTATCACCAGACATACGTAAAACAGTGTGTAAAACAACAAAAAAATGTAGGTCATAATTCTGTAATATTTCAAGCAAATGTAGTGAGTTTTTCATATTTTGCAATATGGAAAAGGTCGTAACGTATGAGAATCCAAATAGTGAGGATTCCATTATAGCCCGAACACAGAGCAAATCCGCCCGAACAGTGAACGTTCTGTATAATTACATTCCACATTGAGCATTTCGCATTATTTTTTTATCTTGCACTCCGATTTTCGTAGAGACGATGTGTACATTGTCTCTATAAGATGGAAAGAAATAATTGTTTGAAAATAAATATCTTATGAAACCTTACACTCAAAAATTCCTCATCACGCTTTCCGCGTTATTATGTGCTTGTCTCTCGTCTTTCGCCGACCCCGACCTGTTTACCATTTCGGTTACCAATGGGAATGTGTTTACTATTTCGCGAACCGACGCTTCGGCGGCAAGTTACGTCGATTACTACACGCAAAGCGGTAGTGCCATTGCAGGCATTCACTTTGAATCGATTTCAGGTCGGTTGGAATTTGCCAAAGACGAAACAGAAAAAATACTTACCGTGCCGGCATTGGAAGTTTCAACTATAGACAATTATGTACTGACAACAGAAAATCACACCTTTTCTCTTTGCATATACAACAACCACATGCCGTCGTTGATGGCGGAGGGCTCTTTCAATAATACGAAGACTATGCCCGAACCGTCTGAGAAATCGATACTTCTTGGTAATATCTTTAGGGGAAACGATGACTTTAAAACGTATATAACTTCGCCTGATTTATTCGATACCTTGCCCGATACTGATGCAGACAAAGCGTATTTCATATTGTCAGAACAAATGCCAAGATATAAGTTCCAGATGGTTTTTACAATGCGGCTAATAACTGAAGGATGGACTGATTTGTCTATATATTTTAATAAGGATGAAAATATGCAGATTGTATATAAGGCGGAGGAGTACGAAATTGCCACTAGGGCAGTGATATTGCCTAATACCTCGAGTGTGGAATACTTTACCGAAGGGTATCAAGATTCATGGCTGGAATCCGAACCGTATATTATGACAGCCGAGGGCGTTCAAAACGTTGGTTTAATATTATACGCACATGGTCATGCAGACGATTATTATTGGGTAGATAATCTTACCCTGAAATATCAGCTCTATGATGCTTCGGCCCCCGTTATTAAGGGAGTTTACGTAAATACCGACCACATTTATTATAGCGGTGAAGGCGTGTATTTGTCGGTTCGATTCAACGAGCCGGTCCAAAGTTCGGTTTCAAATGCAGTCGTACGTATTGATGGTAAGGATTATACGTTTTCATATAAGGGCGGAAACGGCACTAACACCTTGTATTTTTATTGCGACGACATAACAACGACAAAAATGTCGGGCATTACGGGAACCGTTACGCTGAAGAGTCTTGATGGAACCGTGCGCGATGTGAACGGCAACCAATCTACTTTTGCCGACATAACCTCGAACAATACGTGCCAGAATTTCACGATGAACCTTATCTACACCGTCTCGCTTCAGACAAATGGCGGTGCCATACAGGGGGGAAAGGTTGACAGATATACGTATGGCGTTGGAGCGACGCTTCCCACGGTAGTCGAAAAAGACGGCTACGAATTTGCCGGCTGGTACGACAACGAAAACTTCTCTGGTGCGCCATATACTGAAATTACAGCGGAAGACTATCTCAACAAAACATTTTACGCAAAATGGATTGAAAAAAATGTTTGTAACATACAAGTTGAAGAAACAATTAAGAATGCTCGTTGTTTTGGCGAATCTAACGGTGAAATTGCCCTAACCATCACCAATGCTGCCGAACCATACACGACGAAATGCTCAAACGAGATTTTTACTGACGATGTTCTCAGTAATCTAAAAGCTGGTGACTATCTTATTGAAATAACAGATGCCGAAAATTGCTCATTCTCAAAAACATATACGGTAACGGAACCGAATCTTCCGGAAGTTTCAATTGCGAACGTAACGGCAACCGCTTGCAACGAAAAGAACGGCGCGGTAATCGTCAATGGTGACGACAATTTTACGTACCTTTGGAGCAACGGAAATGATACAAGATATTTGCTGAACGTAAGCGCCGGCGATTATTCGTTGGTTGTAACTGACGGAAATGGCTGTACAAATACAGTGCAAGTCACAGTACCGCTCATTACGCCGAAACAACCCGAAATCGCCCTTGTGACAGTGAGCGAACAGACGGGGAAAAACTTGGTTGTTTGGCTGAAGGAAGAAACAAACCTGATTGACTTCTACACGATTTATCGCGAAAACGACGAGGCAAACGTGTACGAGAAACTTACGACCATTCCATACGGCGAACTGAGCGTATATGAAGACAACGAAGCCGACCCGAACATCCGTGCGTGGAGATATAAAATTTCGGCAACAGACGTGTGTGGCGCCGAAACAGAGCTGAGCGAACACCATAAGACCATGCACATTACGAAGAATGCTGGATTCGACGGCACGTCAAACAATCTGATTTGGGATAAGTACGAAGGACTTGATTTCTCGACATTTATTGTGATGTGCAAATACAAAGAGAACAACAACATAGAAACCGACACGCTTGCCACTTTGCCGTCGAATGTGACCTCGTACAGCGATATGAAACCGAAGGAACATATTTTGTCGTACTTTGTCGGCATAAAACTGCCCGAAGTCATCGACCCCAAGACGCAGTTTATGAAAGCAGAATCGGGACCGTTCTCCCTTGCCATTTCCAATATTGCCGAAGTTGAGACCAACGGAGATGTGGCTATCCGTACGGTTGCCGAATCCACAGTGGATGTTTATTCCGTTGCCCGCACAATTTACGTGAAGAACGCCGCAGGTGTCGAAACCGCCATCTACGACGTAAGCGGACAGAAAATAACCTCTGCCGAAGGTCTTGACGACTATGCGTTTCCTATTAAACATAATGGGGTATATGTTGTAACGGTTGGCAAACAAGCATTCAAGATTATTGTGGAATAGTCACCTGTTCGGATTGTTCGGCTGTTGTGTCGGATTACAAATCCGACCGAACAGGCATATTTATTCTGTTCCGTTTCCCTTGGGCATTTTGCTCACGTTCGGCAAAGAAAATACCTTTTCTTTGCTCTCACTTAATCGCAAAATTCTTTCGCCGCCGAAAGAAATGGAACAAAACAACTATTTTCTCAACTCAAAATTACTTCCCAAATACACGCGGCGAACTTCGGGGTCGTCGGCGAGTTCTTGTGCGGTGCCTGATTTGAAAATTGTGCCTTCAAATAGAATGTTTGCCTTGTCGGTGATGGAAAGTGTTTCGTCAACGTTGTGGTCGGTGATGAGAATTCCAATATTCCTGTCTTTTAAGTCGCGGACAATGCGTTGTATTTCTTCAACAGCAATCGGGTCAACGCCGGCAAATGGCTCGTCAAGAAGTATGAATTTTGGGTCGCTCGCCAAGGCACGTGCAATCTCGGTACGACGGCGCTCACCACCCGAAAGCTGGATGCCAAGGTTTTTGCGGATGTGCATCAGATTGAAATCAGCCAGCAATTCTTCAAGTTTCTCTTTTTGCTCCTTGCGGGTAAGTTCTGTCATTTCCAAAATTGACAGAATATTGTCTTCCACCGACAGCGTGCGGAACACCGATGCCTCCTGCGCCAGATAGCCGATGCCTTTCCGCGCCCGTAGATATACTGGGTCGGATGTGATATCCTTGTCGTCGAGGAAAATTTTTCCGCCATCGGGATTTATCAAGCCCATTACCATATAAAAAGATGTTGTTTTTCCGGCTCCGTTTGGACCAAGCAAACCAACTATCTCGCCTTGTTTCACACTAAAAGAAACTTGCTGTACGACCGTTCTGTTGCCGTACTTCTTCATTAAATTTTCTGTTCGTAGAATAGACATTTCTCTAACTTTTGCACCCGAAAATATAAAATTTTCAAAATCTACGGCAAAAATATGTGAAAAAGTCTTCAAAAATCCTTAACTTTGCGATAAGTGTTAAAATACTCTTTTTGAACGATAGGTGGATTTACGTTCTAAAATACAAAGAATTATACTGACTCTTTTAGCGTCGGTTGTTGGTTTCGTTGCAGTTGCGCAAGATGATGAACCCGAAGAAGAGTTCAAAATCAAGGGAATTGGAACGGTGAAAATTTTCCGAATACAGCCATCGTGTCCAGAACCTTCGAATGCTACTCTGAAGGCAATCCTTACGACAAACGAAACGCTTAACTACACGTTGGTGGAAATTGGTCACCAGGAATGGTATGCGGGTAATTCAATAACGGAGAGCGACAATGTAACCATAGAACCTTCAACAGAATACACATACACATACACAAATCTGAAGTATAAAACAGATGAGACGTTCAACTACAACTTCTTTGTGAAGGACGCGTACGGAAATATTTTATACACTTCGCAATGGTACAATTTTGAACGGCCTCAATATACCGCTGATTTTTCAGTGCTTCGTGGCGCTGGTTGCGAGGGACAGGCCGTGGGCTCGGCAGCGGTAAATTCGGTGCAGTTGCAACGTGGACCGCAAACAGTTGATTTTGAACCATTGTCGTATTATTGGACAAAAGAAGGTGATGCGTCATTTCCGCCCCATGCAGGCGAATCGCAGGTTGACGAGTTGGGTGAAGGTACCTATTATGTAAATATTGAAGTTGATAAAGTTGACGGCAATAGTTGTTTTGTGAAATCCGATCCGATTACCGTGTCGAAAGTTGATGTGTCAATTTCAGCAAATGTTGACTGGAACGTGGTTTGTAAAGGTGCTTCAACGGGTGCAGCCACAGCCACGGTTACCAATGCGTTTGAACCGTTTACGGTAAAATGGGACGGAAAAGTTGATCCTGCTGCAATACAAACGAATAACGAAGAAACTCATACATTCACTGTGCAAAGCCAGTCGCTTGCCGCTGGTGAGGATATGGTGGTTTCGGTAGTTGATAATATTGGTTGTTCAGCAGAAACTACAATCACCATCACAGAACCTGAAATTGGATTGATTTTGAAAGAAGAATCCCGTAAGGATTTGGTTTGCCGCGATATGCCGACAGGTGAAATCAAGTTTACGTCGGAAAATGGCGTGGGAAGCGTTTCGTATTCGTGGGACGACGACCCATCAACATCATCAGAAAGAACAGGCTTGCAAGGCGACTTTGATTATACGATTACAGTTACGGACGAGGCTGGTTGCGAGGACAAAAAAACGTTCCAACTTGATCAACCTGACACAAAAGTTTCTGTTTTACTGGTCAGTGGTAAAGACCCGAGCTGTTACGGCTATTCCGATGGCTCAATAACTGTTAAGGCTAATGGCGGAACGGTTGATGCGCCAAGCGATTATGTGTATGAATGGCGTAAGAAAATTGGCGAGGATGTTTCTTTATTAACAGGAACGCAAACACTTCTCGAATCACTTTCTGGTGGCGATAACACAGAGTATCAGATAATTGCATACGATAAAAATGGTTGCGTGAGCGATACATTGAAACATTCTCTCGACCAACCAGAGTCAATGAATCCAAAAGTCACCATCAATGGTGATGAAATAACCAATCTCATATTGAAGTGTGATGTGGACAATGCCTCGGTGCACGCTTCTGCTTCGGGGGGAACGGGCGAAAAATTGTATGACTGGGGCAATGGGGAATATGGTTCAACGCAAACAAAGAATTTGGAAGCAGGCGACTATACTATTAATATTCAAGATGCAAATGGTTGTATTGAACCTGTTTCTGTTTCGATAGTGGAACCTGAAGTTATGGTTATCACAATTTCGGAGGAACAAATCATTGCCTGCCACGGCGAAAAGGGAATTCTGAAAGCCAGTGTTACGGGAGGTAGCGGAGTTTATACTTCGTATGCGTGGTTTAATAGTAATGATGTAAAAATTTCAGACGGAGAAACTTCGGGTTTGGTCGCTGTTGGTGAATATAAAGTGCAAGTTACCGATGATAGTGGCTGTAAACAAAAAAATACGTATGAATTAACTGAGCCTGAAGAACTTACATTACATATTTCTGTTTCCGAGAAAACGTGTGAATCGGTCGCTTTGGGTGAATTGCTCACCGATGTGCAAGGTGGTGTGATGGACTATTCTTACACGTGGTCGCAAAAGGATTCTCCTGAATCTTCTGAAGAAACTGTGGTTGGTAATATCAATACAAGTATGGGCGATTTAAGTCCGCTCATTACATATAAATTAGTTGTGACTGATGCCAACGGCTGTACCGTGGCAGACTCCATTGATATGCGGAAAATTGCAACGTATCAGTTGAATGTGAATCAAAAACTGGTGTCGTGTCCTGTTTCGGAATTCAACAAAGCTAATGCGGCAAATACCAACGACGGTGTTCTTACTGCCGAAGTTGTTGGCGGTTATGCTCCGTTTACAGTAACATGGACAGATGGCGCAATTACCCGCGAATTTGAGGATGTTAAAGAACGTGAAAATATTGGGAAAACGTGGAAAACGGATAAGGATTATACGAACTCCGACACGGGTGAAAATCTTTCGAAGGTTTCGGTGAAAAATGTGCCGGTAGGAAATTACACAGCCACGGTCGTAGATTTCCGAGGTTGCGTGCTTACACAATCTGTCGCGTTGGAGTCTCAGCCCCCTATTGAAATTAAAAAATTGTCCGTTACTCCGTCGGCATGTAAATATGCAACTGGTAGCGCTACGGTGGTGCTTGCTCAGGGTACGGGAAATGGAAATATGAGTGATTTCACCTACGAATGGATTGATACATTAAATGAAGTGGTATATTCAGGAGTTGGCGCAAGCGCGATGTCTGTCACAAATATTTCAGCACAGCCATATACATTAAAAATCACTGATACCGAAGGTTGTATAATAGAAACACAGGCAGAAGTCGTTGAAAAATCGTCATTGAAAATCACACCAATGGTCATCAATGGTATAATCCACTGTGAAGGCGGAAAAACTGGTTCGGCAATGGCAACAGCCATCAACGATAACAAAGAAAATCCTGTATTCAAATATAAATGGTCAGCTGGCGACTACGATGTGAATACTGGGCGTGTTACAAACTTACCTGTTGGCACTCACACTGTTACGGTAACCGATGAAGAGGGATGTACGGCATCGGGAACAGTTGATATGGTTGAAGACGAAATATTGCAAATTACGCAGTCGCAGCAAGAAAATGTGCTGTGTTATGGCGGTTCCGATGGCTATATCACTATCACTGAAATTCAAGGTGGGGTGGAACCATATTCTGTATTGTGGAGCAATGGTGAAAAAACGTATGGTATCGCTAATCTGAAAAAAGGAAACTATACGGTGAAAGTCAGCGACAATAGTGGTTGCTCTTATACGAAGAAATTCGAGGTGACCGAGCCAGATAAACTTGAATTCACAATAGCGACTACTGAATTGAAATGTCCAGGTAATTGCGACGGAACAGCTTCCATCACGGCTACTGGTGGTGTTGCTCCGTATGCATACGAATGGTCGAACGATAATTTTACTGATGTCACGGAAGCAAACAATTATGCTTCGTTATGTTTGGGTACTTATACAGCGGCAGTTACCGATGCACATAATTGTCGTTCTGAAGAACAAACGTTCAAAATTGAAGGTAGAACCGAGGTGTTGCGCATTTCGAGTGTGCCTGCGCTCATATTCCCAAAATGTGGGGAACCTCCTTCAGGAAAAATAACAGTAAATGCAGTAGGAACAATACAAAGCAATCAGGAAACGGGCTACTCGTACGTTTGGACACGAAATGGTTCGCCAATTTCCACTACGGAAAATAGTTCGAACACTAACACTATTTCAAACTTGGCTGTGGGTACGTATGCCCTCACACTTACCGATGGAACCTGTACGTTTGATACCACTTTCACGTTGAAGAACAGCGATATAACGGCAAAAGGCACGTTTGTGTATGACAAGTCGCTTTGCGATGGTGAAACTTATACACTTCATATTGATAATGAATCAATCGCGGGCTATCACGATTATGTGTGGACAAATGTTGAAACAGGAGAAGTGGTTTCTAACCAAGCAACGGCCGAGTCATTGCGGAATGGGAAATATACGGTTTCTGCAATCGATAATACCAGCTGCGAATTTATTGATGAAGTAACCATTGAAGAAAAAGTGTTGGAGGTTTCGGTAAAAGCAACCGATGCGATTTGCTACGGAGAACAGAATGGCTCTGTTGAGGCGGAAATTACCAACACAATGGGCGAAGTTACGTACGATTGGTATAGTGAAGAAGACAACCAGATTGTGGCTTCAGGACAAACAATTAGTGTGTATGCAGGAAAATATTATGTGGAAGCATACGACGAAAATCATAAGAATTGTAAGATTCAATCAAAATCGGTTACAGTGGGACAACCACAAAAAATGATTGTTGTACCGTCAACGGAAAAAATGCCATATTGTAAAGATAAATCTGGTGAGATTTCGGTGGAAGTCACACACGGCGTTGGCGCATATACTTTTGAATTACGAAAAGAGAATGGAAATCTTGCCGTTCCTAAGAAACAAGCATTGAAAGGTTCAACAGTGTTTACTGGCGTATGGGCTGACGAGTTGTTCACCGTACGGGTGATTGATAAAAATGGATGTACCGTAGATACCACAAAATCAATTTCCGATATTCCACATTATACGCTTCAGGGTATCTTGGTCGAACCTGTTCACTGTGTGGGCGATGCCAATGCGGAATTGCAGGTTGTGGTTTTGTCAACCGAAGAAAATACGTTCGAGCCATATTCCTATGTGTGGAGTCACGATGTGAATGAAACGTCGAATGTTGCAACTGGCTTGCCTGCCGGTAAATATCAGGTTTCGGTTACCGATGGAAAAGGATGTAAAATTTCGTACGATTTTGAAGATGTGAAGGACGCGCTTCCTATGGCGATTGAATTTTATGAAAGTCCTGGTATATTGTGTAACGGTGGCAAAGGTAATTTATTGATAGACATATCATCGGGGGGAAGCGGCAGCTACGTTTACGATTGGTATGATACGGAAGGTGAATTGATATATCATTCTGAATATCCGCAGTTTAACGATTTGTCGGCTGGAACATATAAAGTTGTGGTTACCGATAAATATGGCTGCTCTGGTGAAAATACGACTCAATTGCAGGAACCTTCAGAATTGACGGCGATATTCTCGGTACAGGAAACGCAATGTGGCGAAAATGCTGCTGTCGGTGTCATTACACTTGAAAATGTTTCAGGTGGTCTTGAAGGTAGTGAATATCGTTTTCGTTGGAACAATGATTCACAATGGACTGAATTTTCATCAGAAGAAAACCGCGTGCTTTCCGGTTTAACGGCTGGGGAGTATTCCTGCACAATCACCAATGCAAAAAATCCTGACGATTGTTATATTGTTGAAACAATGAACACCAGTCCGGTAATGCCAATGTCTATCAAAACAAAAACGCATCCTGCTCGTTGTAGCTATTATACCGACGATGATTTACGTAAAAATGGCTCAGACGGAACTGCTGAGGTTACCGAATTAATGGTTTCGTCGCGCGACTATGTTGTGATTTCTCCTGCTTCGCTGGATTCATATACGTTTACTTGGGATGATGACTCATTGCAGACAGGTAAACTCGCAAAAAATTTGATTGCTCGCGATTATGCGGTTACGGTTACTGGACCAAACGGTTGTTCAAAAACTTTCGATGCGGGTACTGTTGGTTCAAATATCACGTTAACAGCTGAAATTATCGCTTCTGATGATTCATCAAAACTGCGGAAAACTATTTGTTTGGGTGATTCTCTCGAACTGACAGCAAATGTAAAGGCACGTTTTTACAATGGATACCAACCTTCAATGGAAGAAGTGGAATTTGAATGGGAATCAGTCGCTGAAAATTGCACTGCTCATATAGCCGGAGCAAAATCGTTGACAGCATTGGTTACGCCACTTACGAAATATTACACCGACAGCACGCTCATTAGAATGACATACAGCATTGATGGTTGTTCATCGCGCCCAGCGGAATTCTCAATCTCCCATTTCGATTCGGTTGGCTTTGCACTCGAAGTGCTTGATTCGCTTGGCTTAGTTGTCGGCTCTGATTCGGTGGGTATTCACAAAGAGATCCCATATATGATAAATCCTGTTTTGGAACCATGGTATGCGAACAAGATTGGCGACAACGGCGTGGAAAGCATCTCGTGGAGTTCCTATAAAGACGATAGAGTAGAACATGGAACAATTTCGGATACGACAACCAATGAAAAAACATACCTTCGTTCAAATGTATATGGTCTGCAAACCAAGTTGAGCGAATCGCAATATGTATATGCGCTCGCGAAAACCACGAATGGTTGCGTTGAGCGGGCTATCGTGTATCTTAACGTATTTTCATCGGATTTTGTTCCATCGGGCTTTTCGCCGAATGGCGATGGTGTGAACGACACGTGGGTGATACCCTTCCTTGTAAATTGTCCAGAAGCGAAAGTTTCCGTATTCAACCGTTGGGGTACAAAAGTATTTGAAAATAGGAGGGAATACTATTCGCATCCATGGAATGGAACCGCAAGCAATGGTAATCCATTGCCAATAGGAACATATTATTATGTAATAGAATACAACGATAAAGATCATACGCCAACAAAAACTGGCTCAATTTCAATTTTGCGATGATGAGAAAACGTATTCTGGCATATATGGTTTGTTTGTTTTGCGCCGCAGTTTCCTACGGTCAGCAAACGCCTTTGTATTCTATGTATATGTTTAATGAGTTTGCGTATAATCCAGCTGTGGCGGGTTTGTCGAAGTATGCGCATGCGCAAGTCAACAACCGCTACCAGTTCGTGGGCATTGAAAACGCGCCTATCACAGCAACCATAACTCTCACGGGAAAATTAAGCACACAACCTATGGGCTGGGGTGGAATGATTTACAATGATAGTCAGGGGGCATTCAGCAAATTTGGCGTGTATGGCGCATATTCATACCACGTAAAAGTGAACAGATATTCAAAATTAGCGTTGGGACTTAACGTGGGTGTAATAAAATATGCCATTGATTTATCAAAAATCCAGTTCCTGGAAGAGGAAACTTGCCTTGATGAATCAATATATTCGTCGGTTCGTCCCGATGCGACGTTTGGAGTATATTATGATATGCGCCACTATTTTGTGGGTATTTCAGTTGACCAATTGTTCAACAACCGTATTGAAATCTACGATGATACATTGGTAGTTGACAATGCGATGAATCGTTTCAAAAGCCATTTGAATATGATGGTTGGCTGTAAATTTGACATTTCAAAAACCATAAAATTCGATGCGTCCGTTGTTGCCAGAAAAGTGTATGCTTCGCCTTGGCAATTCGAGGGTTCGGTACGTGCTACTTACCATGAAACAATTTTTGGAGGAGTTTCGTATCGTACGCAAGATGCTATGGTTTTGTTTTTGGGCTATACCTATCGCGAAGCGTTCACATTTGGCTATTCGTACGATATGACCTATTCGAAGCTGAAAGAAGGTTCTCGTGGGGCGCACGAGGTGTTTATGTCGTTTGATTTCAAACCAAGAGGTAAAGAATGATTGCTAAAAGAATATTATTGGTGACACTTGGTATTGTGTTGCTGTGCGGATGCGCAAACAATAAGAAAAAAGAAGAAGGGCTTCTCACGCCAGATGAAATGGTTGCTATATTGGTGGATATACATTTGTTCGATGCGACAATCGCAACCTATAATTCCGTGGAGAAAAAGGATGTGAAACTGAGTGGAGAATGTTTCGATTCTCTTATATACGGTCGCCATGAGTGTAATGACAGCATTTTCCGAAAGAGTTTTGAATATTACGCATTGGAAGGTAAAATTCGCGATATATACGAGGAAGTGATTGATTCATTGAATGTTATGAAAATCAATCAAGAGCAAAAATCGAAATAGCAATGCGGCGGCTTTCGGCACACTATATTTTCGATGGCGAGCAGTATTATAAATTGGCAACACTTGTCGTTGATGAACAATCGGGAATGGTTTCCTTGGAACAAAACACGGCTCCATATAAGGAGCAAGCCTGTGTGGAATTTTACAACGGCGTAATTTGCTATAATCCCCACAAAAAATCAAATATAGTATTACTTGAAGATTTTGATTTTGAGCAATTTAGAAAAACAAAGTCAACGAAGGAAAAGATACTCGTTTCCTTTAACTCCTAATTATACCGAATGGATTTTATCTTTGAAAATCCATTGCTGCTTTCACAAAATCCACAAATAGCGGATGTGGTTTTATCACCCTGCTTTGATATTCTGGATGGAATTGAGCGGCAACAAACCAGCGATGCGACGGAATTTCCACAATTTCCACCAACGAAGTTTCGGGATTG
>JAEEGL016510334.1_pt1 | contig 16289 bp, 29 predicted proteins | sample 9134231 | NCBI WGS metagenome assembly JAEEGL01 (sample SAMN16246548, study PRJNA631951) | gut metagenome | biome: gut microbiome; feature: rumen; material: fiber-attached | host: Bos | place: Iran: Karaj | collected 2018-10
AAGCAGGCAGGGGAGCTGCACGTTGGAGTCCATAATGGCAGCCAGTACTTCCTGTGGGTCGGGATACTGCTTCCGATTCTTCTTTATTTTGGGAAGAGAAACATCGAAGGCCGTGTCACAGATCTTTCGGAGCGCGGCTGAAACAAGCCCCCATTCGTTGTGAACAGTCTTCGCAGATATGGGCTTTCCGGATCTCTTCTGCGGACGCCTGCATTCCTGGTTGATGGCCTTTTGGACGACCTCCGTATTGAGCTTTTTTACAGGCATAGCCATAAGCTCCGGAAAGGCGTTTTCGCGCATTTTTTTATATGCAGTGGATGTAGTAGGTGACTGTACTCCACAAAGCGCAATATAGCGGTCCACAGCGTCTCCTACGGTCATATCCTGACTCTTAGTGCGTACAGGATGCTCCTTTTTATAAAGCGCAGCCTGGTATTCCGCCTCGTACTTTGTAGGGGCAGTGATAGACGTAAAATGACGCTTACCGTTCTCGTCCCGGTAGTCGTAGACCTTGATATTCCAGTTTCCGCTTTTTAGTTTACGGGCCTTTGCCATTGCGATTTTTCTCCAAATAATATATAATTTTGAGTACGTAAAAGGACAGAATCTAGCGGTTCCTTTACGTCTGCCCCTTGATCGTTGCCGCGGTCAGGGGCATTTTATTTCTGATTCTTTTTCTGCTACGGTCTTGTCGCTTCCGAAATGGTTCTTCCGTATATGATCTATCTCATGCCGGAACGCTTTAACCTTTTTCTCCGGCGATAAACGGCTGTTGATATAGATATTATAGTCGCCGTTCTCGTCTATGATCGTTGCTCCGCCGACTGTATATGGAAGCTCGACTTCCCGAACTATCAATACGTCCAATGTGATCCCTCCTGCGGACCTATGATACCGCAGGAGATGTGCAAATGTTTGTACTATCTATTCTGTTTTTATATAGTCAAAATCGTGAATTGTTGCATTGGCCTCAAGTAATTCAAGCCACTTTTCTGGAAAACCTAAGTACGTCTTATCCACATTCGGATACTTGTTAAACAGGTCAACAAGATCAGCCCTTAAAGCATCCGCTAAAGCGTTTGTTGGTTGAAGCCTATGCATAGCATATATTACAGCAAAAGCTGAGTCTGCTGAGATTATATACTGAACCTTCTTGGGTAGTTTAATCTGTACAGATTTAAGTCTTCGATTAAAGAACCTTCCACAGTGCGCTGCGATGTTACGAGACATAACGATTGCGTGCAACCAGTTCTCCACATATTCTCTTGCGATATCATACTCGCTTTTAGCAATAAATGTCCTGTCTTCCGTCTTAAGGTTTTTATAAAGCTTCGATAATTCTCCAAAAGAACTACACTCGAGTATTACCCAAACAGGAAAAACGTTATTCAGGTCCAACTTATGGTGAGCAACAAATACATCGTCAGATCTGTCTACTTCATCGGTTATTTTATCGATAAATTGAGCGTGTCGATCTGCGCGTTCAAAGTTATCCGGATACATATAACCCAGGGGCCCATACTTTTCAGCGTGTCTATAAGCAATATAGCTCCTGAAGGCTATCTCAATAGTAGCAGAATAGTTCAGAACTATTTTTCGAAATGCATCATCAAGTCGATAGATTTCGTAGATTTGGTCGAATGTAGTTCCTTCGTTGAATGCGTTTTTATTGCGCATGGTCAATGAATAGCCGCTTATCCTGTAATAGTTTGTTCTTTTTAAGATATCCTTTGCGTTTTCACTGTCTTCTATTGAAAGACCGCGGCTCTTCAAAAGATCAAGTTGTTCACTGATGGTTTTGAAGGGCTTTGTAGGACCAATCTCAAGCCTGAATGGGGTTTTGTTATCTCTCTTCATAATGGAATAAAAATACTCGCCATGTTACGCATGCTATCTTTCGACAACAGAGGCTCGGCGAGTTCCGTTGCCTTATTCTATAATGATGATGATATTGATGTCAACATCATATATAAAATCTTCACAATTCTTTATATTTCTTTAATTATCATTAATTGTTTTACCCCCTCTGACTCTTCAGAAACTCCAGATACTCCGCAGCCTGCCTGATCTGCTCCGGGGTGGCGTCGTCCGCTGCATCGAAGAGGATCTTGTTTTTGTCGTAGATCTGTTGGAGGAGGGCATCTTTGGAGTCAGCAGACTGTGATGAGGCAACTTGATCGGCAAGCAGCTCGCTTCGGGAACATCCAAAGAGGAGACAAAGCTGATCTATCTTATTCATTCGTGGCATTTTCTTTCCGCGGCACCACATAGACACAGCAGCCTCACTAACCCCCATATACTCAGCGACCAGCGCTTGAGTGAGGCCTTTTCTTTCCATAAATCTTACAATATTAGCAGCAACTAATTGGTTCAGTTCTTGTTCAGACATTTTACAATCTCCTTTACATAACAGAATTATACGTTTAAAAGTTAAGAAAATCAACCCAGAAAGCAAAATAAATTAACTTTTAGTATTGACTTAACTTAATGTTAAGAATATAATGTAATCAGTTATTGAAAGGAGATCAAATGGATTTCAAGATTACTTTAGCAGCTGCGAGAGTTAATGCCGGGTTCACGCAGGCTGAAATTGCAAGGAAAATTGGCGTTTCTTGTACAACGGTAAAAAACTGGGAAAATGGGAGATCTGTCCCGAAAATGAATCAATTCCAAGCGTTTTGTAATATTTGCAAAGTGCCTATGGAATTTATTTTTTTACCCGATACTTAACTTTAAGTAAAGATTTGTGCTAACCTACGGTTATCACAAATAGATACATGTTGACACATGTCTCTATTAACGAAGGGTTAAGGAGCAACGGAAAGGAGGAACACGGATGGAAAACGAGCGACTGCTGGGCGTAAAGGACCTGATGACGCTTCTGGGCGTGGGTAAGCCGAAGGTCATGCAGATACTTACGACTCCGGGCTGCCCGACGTGGCCGCGCAACGGAAAAAACTCGCCCTGGCTGGTCCCGTATGGTGAGTTTACCAGGTGGTACAAGAAGCAGATAGAAAGGGGATAGGAATGAGAAAGAAGTACAGACTCAACAAAGGAAAGGTTACGGAGTTCTTAGCGGGAGTAACATCGCTGGCGATAGTAGTCGGCTGCTTCATGGCAATCCTGCTGAAGATGTAAGGAGGGAAACATGGCGATACCTGTATTGATAATGGGAAGGTCGGGCTCCGGCAAGACCTACAGCATTAAAAACTTCAAGCCGGAGGAAGTCGGCGTGATCAGCGTCGAGAAGGGCAGGCTTCCGTTCAAGAGCGACATCAAGGTCGCGAAGATCCCGGAGGACTTCGGCCCCGAGATCCAGAGCGCGGCGCAGCTGAACGCAGCCAAGTACGCCTGGATACAGATGATAATCAAGAGCAGCAAGACCAAGAGTGTGGTCGTGGATGACAGCCAGTACCTTCTGGTCAACGAGCTGTTCGACAGAGCCAAGGAAAAGGGCTACGACAAGTATACCGATATGGCTGCGAACTTCCGCGAGCTCATCCACTCTATCAACAGGATGCCGCAGGACGACAAGATAGTCTACTTCCTGCATCACACGGAAACGGACGGCAACGGCCGAGAGAAGGCCAAGACCATCGGGAAGATGCTTGATGAAAAGCTTGTGCTCGAGGGCTGCTTCGATGTAGTGCTCTACTGCGAGGACCAGAAGTTCTACACGCAGGCAAACGGTCAGAGCTCCGCGAAGACTCCGGAGGGGATGTTCCAGAGCGTAGAGATCCCGAACGACCTGAAGTACGTTGACACACAGATTAGAGAATATTGGGGGTTGAAGTAAATGTTACTGATTCTAAAAAACTACATAACGACACTACGCAAGTGCTACAAGATGGTCGGCGAGATTCCGGGCCCTATTAGAACTGAAGAGTTCATGGAGCCATATGTTTTCCCAATACTGGACGCTATTGAACAGACTTGTGCAAGCGTTCTTAGTGTTCCTATAGAAGACAAGCGCGTCTACGGTAACCCTTGGGAACAGTTCTGTGACGCTTTCGAGAGTGAAATGAGCGTAGATGAGCTGCTTGCTTTAGTAATAAAACTGCAAGGCACAAAGGAGGACTAAATGAAACCCATAAAAGATTTTGACAAGGTGCAGGCATCCGGAGAGTTTGAAAGGCTTCCGGCAGGCGGTTATGTAATCAGGATCACCAGCGCGGCAGACGTCGTGGACGACCACGGCAACCTCAAGGAGTATCTGCGCATCGTCTACGACATTGCCGAAGGACCGGAGGCAGGTCGCTACAAGAATGAAACCGCCGATAACGACTACAGGCACAGCTTCATCAGATCCTACAAGGACAAGGCGCTCGGCATGTTCAAAGCCTTCACGAATGCGCTAGAGGAGAGCAACCCCGGTTACAAGTGGGACTGGAACGAGGCCGCACTTGCCGGCAAGGTCCTCGGGGTTGTGATTGGATATGAAGAATACGAGTCGAACGACGGCAGCGTTAAGGAGCGTCAGAGGATCGCGTCCTGTATTAGCGCCGACAGAGTCCGCGAGGGCGACTTCAAGGTTCCGGAACTTAAGAAACTCAAGGCCGACAAGAACGCTATCCCCGAAGGCTTCACGGCACTCACTGATGCAGACCTGCCGTTCTAGTTATGGTTCTGATAGAAGACAGCAGACAACAGGCCGGAAAGCACGAACTTAAGCACGAGCACTTCGCACAGGTGCACATTCCTTTCATCCGCTGCAAGCTCGCCGTGGGAGATTATGCGCTCCCACCCGAGCGAGCGGTGGACACGAAAGCGAGTATGCAGGAGATTGCGCAGAATATAGGTGGGGCGCGGCAGGAACACCACAGATTCATCAACGAGCTCAAACTTGCACAAGAGCTCGGCACGAAGTTGTACGTCCTTGTGGAAAACGAAGACCACATCCGGAGCATTGAGGACGTTCCGCGCTGGGTGAATCCGCGCACGGAGTACAGTCCCAACTGCATCCAGGGACCGCGCCTTGCCAAGGCGATGCGCACGATCGAGGGGCGATATGGGTGCACGTTCCTGTTCTGCAGACCGGAAGAAGCGGCCGAGATGATTGTGAGGTTGCTGGGGAAAATGACATGAAGGAAAGTTTTATATTACATACAAACGCTTGGCCTGCCATAGAGAAGCTGACGCGCACACAGCGAGGCGACTTGTTTACAGCCATTATGTATAAGCAGATGGACAAGCCGATTCCGAAAATGGATCCAACGGTCGAGATAGCGTACTTGTTCATATCGGCTCAAATGGACCGTGACAACGAGAAGTACGACAAGATGGTGGAAAACCGGAAGGCAGCCGCCCGGAAGCGTTGGGACAATGCAAGTGCATCCAAAGCAATGCAAAGCAATGCAACGCAATGCCTTAATGATAATGAGAATGTAAATGATAATGAAAATGAGAATGTAAATGAGAGATATGTATCTCTGCCGTCTCTCTCTCCGCGAGATGAGGCTTCGCTAAGGGAGGTTACAGGGGACAGAGCGGACGCGCTTATTGAGGACGTGAAGCGGTACTACAGTACACACCCGGAGAAGCAGTTCCCGGGATGGCCTATCGCGCTGGCGCAGTTTGACAGTAACCAGAGGCGCTGGGGGCGCACAAACGTAAAGCCGCAGAAGAGCATTGATGAGATTGCGGCGGAGGCGTTCAAGGATATGGAGGACGTGATATGACTCAAAAGGGAGCGCAGGAACTGTATATGTGGCTGATGGCAGCGTGGCCGCTCGTGATAAAGAGCAACGCCTCGGAAGCATTCCAGAAGGCCAAGATGCAGGAGCTTTATAGGACGTATCAGGAATACACGGACGAGGAAGTCCGGGCGGCGTTTGATAAGTGGACGGATGAGAACGAGAAGTTCCCGACCACTAAGAACATTATCAATGAGATCAAGTGGGGGCGCGTCCGGAAGAGCGGAAAGCACATAGATCCGACGGAGCGCTTCAGTATGGAGATCATTGATGATGACGGCACCGAGTACATGGTGATGTGGAACGGGAAGGCGAGCTTCACGCTCGAGGAGTTCATGAACATGCCGAGGAACAAGGACCACCTGACGCCGGACGAGTGGGAGCGTCGGTACCGTATACGCCGGAAGGAGATACTTGCCAAATGCCATACGTGAAGAAAAATCTCAAGCAGGAAAGCGCACCGTGCCTGCATTGCGAGGAAAGAGTTCCTGGATGCCACGGCAAGTGCGAGAAGTACGCGAAGTGGCTGGAACCGATCTCGCGGGCACGGGAGGCGCGGGCGAGGGCAGCTGAAGCCAACTACTACGAGATACACCGATTAACTTCGGAGAAAGAGAAGAAGAGGAAGAAACATGGGAAAGATAGAAACCTTCGTTAAGAAGCACGAAAAGGAAAAGCACCTGGATACAGAGGCCCTGATAAGCATCATGCAGTGGTACATTCAGGAAATGGCGAAGCTGAACCAGCAGGCCAACGAGGACAGACGCAACCTGACGGAAGCGTACAATGCCAGATTAAAAGAACTCAAGGAACAGATGGAGGCAGGAAAATAATGGATAACGAAAACATGGTAACAGTTCCGGTCAAGCGCTATGAGGAACTCATCATAATCGAGAGACGCTACAACGACATAGTAAATGCTGCACTTAAGGGAGCTAACCTCTCTTCGTGGGGCGACGACCTCTGCATCGACGATGACAGCGTGGAGAGATACCTTCAGATTGCGGAGCGCGACCGCTTCAACAGTGTGAGACATTCGCTCCTGCAGAAGCGCGAGGCAGCCAGAGTTGAGACCGTACACATCGAGGAGGGCGAAGTATGACACTCTACGAAATAGACCGCGCCATCGAAGACACGCTCCTCATGGCCATAGATCCGGAGACCGGAGAAGTCACGGATGTGGATCTGTTCCACCAGTTCGAGCAGCTGCAGATGGACCGCGAGCACAAGGTCGAGAACATTGGCCTCTTCATAAAGAACTTGGAGGCAGACGCGAAGGCCATCAAAGAGGAGAGCAAGAACCTCGCGGCCAGGGCGAAAGCCGCCGAGAACAAGGCCGAGCATTTGCGCAATTACCTGGAGTTCTGCCTGGGCGGCGAGAAGTTCCAGACGCCGCGCCTTTCCGTTTCGTTCCGCCACGCCAAGAAGGTCGAAGTGGATCCGGACATGCTCGACGCGATCCCGGAGCAATACCTGCGCTTTAAGGATCCAGAGCCGGACAAGAAGGCCATCGGCGACGCGTTAAAAGCCGGCGAGGAAATACCCGGATGCGGCCTGGTGGAAAGCGTCTCCATGATAATCAAATAGCGGAGGCGTGGATATGGCTGACCAGCTCACGCTTGCCGAGCGGCTCTGGGAGACAGGCTACGATGAATGCATCCGCCTTCGGGGCTTCTGTCGCCACCGACCGTGCACGGCCGCTCAGGGCGTGTTCTGTTGTCGGGAGTGCTTCAACTATGAATACTGCTCTTCTAAATGCAGGAAAGGAATTAGAGATGACCGAAAAAGATAAAGAGATCCAGGAACTGCGTCGCGAGAACTCAAAGCTCCGCGCCGAGCTGGCGCGTACTAAAGAGATCCAGATGCGCCTCTTCAAGCTGGTCCCGGCGGAAGCGCTCATATTACTCGCTAAGGAATACCCGGAGAAACTATTATGACTGCTAAACAGTACCTTCGTCAGCTGACGAAACTGGAACTGAATATCAGAATACTCTCCGAGGAGATAGAGGAAAGGCGGTCGCGACTGACCTCCACGGCCGCCCCGATCCTCGGAGACAGGGTGCAGACTTCCCCGAAGGATGTCTTCGCCAGCATGATGGCTGCCCTGGCTGACAAAGAGGTGGCCCAGGCTGACCTTATACTAACCTATGAGCGAATGCGCGACGAGATAGTGGCGCAGATCCTTGGCCTGGATGATGCCGTGCAGGGGCGTGTACTCTACGAGCGGTACGTACACTATAAGCGTTGGGACGTAATCGCTGAAGAAATGAACTACACGGTGCAGCGAATCTTCCAGATTCACGGCAATGCATTGGTCGCCTTCGCTGTCAAGTACCTGTCAAATGATTAGAGTATATTAGAGTTTTATATGTGCTATTATGCTATTGTCAAAAGGTTCGGTCAGGAGGTCGTCTATATGGGCGGCCTTTTACCGTGGGAGCAGCATGGCATTATTATGAGGGGTGGGACAACGCTGTGCAGATAAAACAGCAGAACTCAGGTGTAGGTAAATACGGACCTCAACGTCAGCTCTTTGAGAAGAACCGCCGGACAATACTGGCCACTCAGGAAGTGTGCGGTATTTGCGGCAAGCCTGTAGATAAGACCTTGAAGGCTGGCGATCCGTTCGCTCCGGTCGTGGACCATATCATCCCGTGGGATGTGTCGCACGACTGTAGCCTGAGTAATCTACAGCTGGCACATGCATCTTGCAATCGTCGTAAAAGCGATAAGATACCACAAGCCTCTACTGAAAAGAAGTCTCTTCCAGAGGTAAACAACAGGAACCTTCCGAAGACTTTTGACTGGCTGCATTGAACAATATAGGGGGCATATCCCCCGTGCTACTGGGGCTACGACCTTCAACCGCCCGCACTGCACATATTTCTCTATGAAACTTGTCCTTTGAGAGGTAGAAATGAGCGAATACAAAGGGATTGTATATTTAAGAAATAAGCTTTCTTCGAAGCGGTCACGAGTGCTTCTTAGATACCGTTATTACGACATGAAGAACACAGCACAGGACCTCGGGATATCTTCTCCGCCGGAGCTGCAGCAGTGGTTCAGCAGCTTGGGATGGTGCGCCAAGGGTGTGGATTCTCTGGCGGACAGGCTTGTGTTCAGGGGCTTTGAAAATGACAATTTCGACCTGCAACAGATATTCGACCAAAATAATCCAGACATTTTGACAGATTCCGCTATCCTTGGAGCGTTGATAAGCAGCTGTAATTTTATTTATATCTCTCCGGATGCTGAAGGTTTTCCGAGGATGCAGGTAATAGATGGTGGAAACGCGACAGGAATCATAGATCCGATAACGAATCTTCTCACGGAAGGCTATGCAGTTCTCGAAAGAGATGATAACGATAAACCGGTTCTGGAGGCATACTTCACTCGGGAACATACAGACTACATCGACAAGGTGGACGGTCCCCGGAGAGTGCCGCATAAGGTCGGACACCCGCTTTTGGTTCCGATCATATACAGGCCGGATGCAAAGAGGCCGTTCGGACATTCCCGGATCAGCAGGGCGTGTATGAACTACGTCCAGAGCGCGATGCGCACCGTGAAAAGGTCCGAGATCTCCGCAGAGTTTTACAGCTTCCCGCAGAAGTATGTTACGAACCTGTCGGATGATGTTGAGGATCTGAACGTCTGGAAGGCGGCCATGTCTGCAATGATGATGTTCACGAAGGACGAAGACGGAGAGCACCCGATTCCGGGACAGTTCCAGCAGCAGTCAATGGCTCCGCACATAGAGCAGCTGAGGATGTTTGCGGCACTGTTTGCAGGAGAGACCGGCCTGACGCTCGATGACCTTGGCTTTGCTACCGGAAACCCAGCAAGTGCGGAGGCTATAAAGGCGGCACACGATAACCTGAGGCTCACGGCGAGGAAAGCACAGCGCACCTTCGGCAGCGGGTTCCTGAATGCCGGATTTTTAGCGGCCTGCCTGCGTGATGACTATCAGTACCGCAGGGAGCAGCTGTGTCTTACGACTCCGGAATGGGAGCCGATATTCGAGCCGGATGCGGCGATGCTCTCAGGTATTGGGGATGGGGCGATAAAGCTCAATCAGGCTGTTCCTGATTACATCAATGAAAGAAAGCTTAGAAAGTTGACAGGTATTTGATGGATTATCTTTCCGAGATAAAGAAGAATAAGCAAATACTGAAACTCGAGCAGGATGTGCGCGCAAAGGGCGATATGAAAACTCTTAATAACCTCGCTCTGGAGGCAGGGCATATCGCGTCTGATGTGCTTAGGGCAAATCTCGAAGAGGTCGGTATTGACCAGAACAGCACGATAGAAGATATACGGAGCGTTGTTTCTCCGGTGCTTCGGGCGAATCATAAATATGTTTCCGAGTTGGCCGCCGTATCGATAAACAAAATGTACAAGTCAAACAAGATCGGCTTGAAAGCTTTTTCACCTGAATACAACCAGGATAGAGAAGACGAGATTGTTCATATGATTTCTGATAAGAGGTTCGCAGATGGATCTGATTGATAATAATATAGACAATGCTATATCGACAGATTCAGCAAAAATCGGCGATGATGCTTTGAAAGAAAATGCGGACTTTGCTGAAAAAGCAGGCCTTGAAGTCAGAGTTACAAGAGTGTATGATGGCGTAGGCTTGAGTAATAAACGGCAATGTCAATGGTGCTTGGAGCGATGCGGAAGAAATATGACATTGACGGAGGCTTATGAAAAAGGAGCCTTCCAACGGCATCCGGGATGCGGGTGTGAGGTAGAGATTACAACAAAAAAAAGCGAAACATCGTATCAAAGCAGAAGAGGTGGCTCCCAAAAGAAAAACCCAGAAGAGATTGTCAGGAAAATAGATTTTTATGCTGGTGAAGGAAATAAAGTGCTTCCAGCAGAACTAAAAGAATGGATTGGAGATAATCAATATCGTCGCTTAATTGATAACGCATCAGGTGAGGAGTCAAAAAAATACATACGAACCGCTTATAGAAAGTCGGCAATTATTGGAGATGGCGGAACCGCAGACGTAAGGAAGTTCGAAATCGCTACAGGGCGTTTGCTCGGTAGAAATGGCAGAAGCCATGCGCAGAAGATTAAAGAACTAATCAATCTGATCGACAAATCTTTGCGGAACAACATAAGCGAATCTGAACGACAGTATTTGCAAGATGAACGAATGAAGCTTAGCAGCTTAATGGATTGGGAAAACAACAAATGAAATATGATAATTTAGTAAAAGAGGCATTACGACAGCTTCCAAGTCTAAAACTCCAATATAAGGAAAGTGTTGATCTTGGTACCATAGATGAGAATGACGGTCCTCATATAGTTTTTGACCAGTTCTTTTTGCCAATAATACATAAAGCAATAGATGAGGGGAATGTCGCGTTATTAAGAGACTTTTTCTTGTTTGTTGAGGGTATGGAAATAAGCAATGACCCTCTTATAGCAGAGGTTGTTGAGTTTACTATACTTGAAGACTTGTGTGATAATTATGCTGATAGTAAATTTGAGATGTATCTTGGAAAGGAAACAAGAGCTGCGTTGCGAGATATAAGGATGTATATTCCAGAATCGCGAAACGAATAGAATAATATAACTTATCTGAAGGATCTTTGAGCTATTTAGAGGGCACTTGTCCTTACTTACCCGCCTGAGTTGGTAGCTCGGCGGGTTTTATATTGGCAACTTCACCGTGCACAATGCGCGGTGTTTTTGTGTATAAATCAGGGAGGAATGTATGGCTACGAAAATTGGTCAGCAAACTCCCACTACATCCGTTGTAATCCCTTACTCTAAGACCAAGGGGAACGAAGCGGTCAAACTATACGCGAAGGCGGGGCGAAAGCTCGAACCGTGGCAGGCCAGTCTTGTAAAGGATATGATGGCTTATGACGGAAAGCTTTGGGTTCACATCAGCTTCGGCTATGCGGTCCCCAGGCGAAACGGCAAGAGCGAAAGCGTCCTGGCAAGAGCCTTGTGGGGCATCGAAAACGGCGAGCACGTTCTTTATACGGCACACCGGACATCCACAAGCCACTCAGCCTGGCAGCGAATGATAGATCTGCTTAATAAGCTTGGTTATCAGGAAAAGGAGGACTTCAGAAAAACAAAACAGCTTGGCTTTGAAACGATCGAGCACCTTAAAAGCGGCGGGATGATGAACTTTCGCACCAGGACAACTTCCGGCGGACTCGGTGAAGGCTACGACCTTCTGATAATCGACGAGGCGCAGGAGTACACAAACGACCAGGCGAGCGCACTTACGTACATTACGAGTGCATCGCAGAATCCGCAGACTATCTATTTGGGAACTCCACCGACACCGCAGAGCAGCGGCACCGAGTTCAAGAGCTATCGGACACGATGCCTCGAAGATGCTCCGGAAGGATGCGGCTGGGCCGAGTGGTCGGTCGAATATCAGTCAGATCCGATGGACACGGAGCTCTGGTACAAGGTGAACCCCGCGTTGGGTCTGCACCTTACAGAGCGAACCATCCGGAGCGAGTACAAAGGCGACGATGTGGATTTCAATATTCAGCGTCTGGGGCTGTGGCTCAAGCACGACCTCAAGTCCGCGATAAGTCAGCCCGAATGGGAGGCGCTTTCGTGCAAGGAAAGACCCAAGAAGGGCAAGACTCTGTTCGTAGGCGTAAAGTTCGGTGTCGATGGAAAGAATGTGGCTATGTCAGTCGCGTTCAAAACTCCGGAGGGCAAAGTCTTCGTGGAAGGCATCGACTGTGTTCCGGTCCGGGACGGCTTCGGCTGGATCCTGCGATACCTGGAAGCAATGAACGCCAAAAAGGTGGTCGTGGATGGAGCATCCGGACAGCGTTTGCTGCAGGATGCAATGAAAAAAGCAAAGCTGCATGGTTATGTAGCACCGACAGTTGAGGAGATAGTGTCCTCGAATGCGATGTTTGAGCAGGGCGTATTCAACGGCTTGATATGTCACATGAATCAGCCTGCGCTCACTGCCGTTGTCGGGAGCTGCACAAAAAGAGCTATCGGTAATAAAGGCGGGTTCGGCTATAAAGCCTTAAAGGATGGCCTTGAGATAGCGCTGATGGACTCCATGATCCTGGCATACTGGGCGTGTTCCGAGGACAAGGAGAAGAGAATACAAAGGATAAGCTATTAAGCAGCTCCGGCTGCTTTTTTAGTACATTACGCATACCACGCGGAAAGTGGGAGAAAGGAAAACTGATATGGCAGAAGAGTTTAAGCCTATCACGATCAACACTCAGGAAGAGATGGACAACCTTTTTAAGGAACGTCTCACTAGAGAAAAACAAAAGTATGATGGCTACATGAGCCCGCAGGGAATTGCGGAGCTCAAGGCCAACTACGACAAGCAGATAGCAGACCTGAACAACGCAGCTGCTGCGGAAAAGACAAAGTATGCAGGACTCGATGCTCAGATCAAGGAGCGTGATGCCAAAATCGCACAGTACGAGGCCGACTCGGCAAAAACGAGAATTGCGATAGCGGCAGGGCTTGACCCGAAATATGCTTCCAGGCTTGTCGGTAAGGATGAAAAGGAATGGAAGGCAGATGCCGAGGAACTCGCAAAGGATTTCCGTGCTGCTCACGTTCCGCCGCTGGCTAATCCTGAAGGCCAGCCACCAAAAGATACAAAGAAGGCCGCCCTAAAGGGCATGTTGCAGACAATTAATGGAGGAAATTAATAATGGCAACTATTCAGACTAAGGGAACAATGTTCCCCGCAGAAGTAATCAGCGATCTTTTTAATAAGGTTGCAGGTCACAGCACTCTGGCCAAGCTTTCCGGCCAGGTTCCTATTCCCATGAGCGGAGCAGACATCTTCACTTTCCAGATGGATGCTGAGGCTAACATCGTAGCTGAGAGCGGCGCAAAGGCCGCTGGTGGCATCACCGTTGCTCCGGTACACATGGTCCCTGTTAAGATCGAATACGGCGCAAGAGTGACCGACGAGTTCATGTATGCAGCCGAAGAGAAGCAGCTTGAAATCCTCAGCGCCTTCACTGAAGGCTGGGCGAAGAAGCTTGCTAGGGCTCTGGACATCATGGCTATGCATGGCGTGAACCCCAGAGATAAGGCTGCTTCCGCTCTCATCGGAACAAACTCTCTCGACACCAACACTGGTGTAACCGGTGTTACTTATGCATCCGGTTCCGAGGAAGCTAACCTTGAAGCTGCCATCGCTGCTATTGGCGACTATGACAACACAGGCTATGCATTCTCCAAGCCCTTCGCATCTGCTCTCGGACAGCTCAAGGTCAACGGAGTTCCTCAGTATCCTGAGTTCAAGCTCGGTGGAAACCCCGGCGCTCTCAACGGTACTGCTTGCGATGTCAACAGCACTGTAAGCTTTGTTGATACACAGACTTCCAAGAACTTCGCCTATGTTGGCGACTTCGCAAACGCTTTTAAGTATGGTATCGCAAAGGATATTCCTTTTGAAGTCATCCCCTATGGCAATCCGGACAACGACGCTAACGCTGGCGACCTGAAGGGTCACAACCAGGTGTACCTCAGAGCTGAGGCATACATCGGCTGGGGCATCCTCGACGGCGCCGCATTCGCCAGAGTTCAGACAAGGCCGTAACTATGGTTTATCGCAACAAGAATACAGGAGCGATAGTCGAATTTAGTTCGGAGCTTTCAGGCGGACCGTGGGAGCCTATTGAATCTCCCAGGCCCGCCAAGGCCTCTGATCCGAAACCGGCTGCAAAGGCTCCGAAAAAGACTGCACCGAAGAAGTAATGAGGTGATGTTATGATTGATTACGCAACAGTGGCCGACATCCAAACCTTGAAACGCGAACTCTCCGCGGACGAACAGACTCGTGCTGAGGCTCTGATTTCGGTAATATCCGCTCAGATTCGCGCCGAAGCGATAAAAGCCGGACGAAACTTTGAGCAGATGCTCATGGAAAACCCGGAGCTTTCCCAAGTAGCCAAGGCAGTAGTAGTTGATGCAGTAATGAGAGAACTCAATACTCCTGGCAACCAGCTTCCCGCAACATCGTACAGTGAGGCTGCCGGTGGCGTGAGCCAGTCATACAGTCTTCCGAACGCATCTGGATCTATAAAGCTTTGGCCTTCCGATCTAAAGGTTCTTGGCATAAAGCGTCAGAAGATTGGAACTATTCCTCTGTGGAGGGGGTGTAATTAAATGCTCCCAAGCTTTTTCACTCAAAGCGTAATCAGGCTGAGGCCCGGCATAACCGCTCAGCGTGGTTCTGAGATTCTGGATTGGAACACTGCAACTGAGCTAACGATTCCCGGCTGCAGTGTTCAACCGGCGTCAACCGGGCTGTCGCAGGACGGCCGTGTGTTGGGCGTTTCGGAGGGACTGGTTTGTTATATGCCGCCGGATGCAGATGTTCAGGCGGGCGACAGAATCATTTATCAGGGTGACACCTATACCATAACAGGCGTCCCGAAACAGTGGTTTTCGCCTTCCGGAGGACTGGATAATATCCAACTCGATTTGCAGAGGTGGCAGGGATGAAAGGCGACACAAAAATTGAGTTCTTCTCGTCAGGCTTTCGGGACGTGCTTATGTCTTCGGGAGTACGAAGCGTTCTTGAGTCAACAGCCAACGACATAGCGGCGAGGGCGGACTCAGGACTGACAGAAGATAGCACCGGTCATGAAGTAAAGGTGTGGCAAGGCTCATACGGCGGCGGGCGACTGATAGCTTCAGTAAGCACGACCGACAAAGCCTCAGCCATATCTGAAGCTGAAAACAAGACCCTTTCAAAGGCGGTGAAGTAATGGACATAAAAAGAAGCATAGACATTGAGGACGAAATCAGGTCTGCTTTCGGTTCGATGCTTACCGCTTACTGCAGGCCACTTCCGGCAAACTACACGTTGCCGAATATCCTTGTAACGCAGGTCGGAGGTTCGGACCTCAGTACCATAGATACTTTCGAGGTAGTGCTGGACTCAAGGGCGGAAACGTCTGCTGAGGCGCTTGAAACGCTTCGGAACGCAGTCGGGATACTTCGGAAGGTGGCGGAGGACCAGACTACAGCGATTCGCTATGTACAAGTCAATTCGTCCGGTAGCTGGGGAACAGACCCTGTAAGACCGGACCTTGCAATGTGCTCGGCGCGTCTTCGCGTTGTTGCGCATCTGGAAACTATAACAATTTAGGAGGATAAACTATGGCATCTAATGATGTAAATCTGGGTCTTGGACGCAGCACCGGCATGTTCTATCATGCTGCGGCTGGTACAGCCCTGCCGGATAGCCCGGGAGCGACTCTTGCTCAGGGTTGGACAGAGATCGGCGACATCAGTGAAGATGGTGTCACCTGGACTCCTTTTGGCTCTATAGACGTTATCAGGAACTGGGCACTGGATGCCGTTCGCAAGTTTGCGAGTGAAAAGGGCAAGGCCAGCGCTGCTATCATCGAAACGACTGAGGAGAGCCTGAAGGCAGCCTTCGGGGAGAGTGCGGTCACCGTTACGGCGGCGACAGCTACTCATGGCAAGCTCGTAAGCGTGGACGCAAACGTCGGCAAGCTCGGCGGTCCCGAGGCATGGCTGTTCGTTGGAAAAGACGGCGATGACCTGTTCATGCTCGGCACCTCGAACGGTCTTGTTACTGAG
>JAEEGL016912156.1_pt1 | contig 16289 bp, 13 predicted proteins | sample 9134231 | NCBI WGS metagenome assembly JAEEGL01 (sample SAMN16246548, study PRJNA631951) | gut metagenome | biome: gut microbiome; feature: rumen; material: fiber-attached | host: Bos | place: Iran: Karaj | collected 2018-10
AAGGACCCGAGCTATGCAAACCTCGGCCTGTTCGAGTATTCCAATCTCTTGACGACCTCCGGTGCGTATGCCTATGCGGACGGCCCGTATGCCCGTCGCTACACGGAGTACCAGGAGGGCGTTTACATGGGGTATCGGTACTATGAGACCGCCGACCTCGTCGATCCCGATTTCGATTATGACGACGCAGTCATCTTTCCGTTCGGCTACGGCCTCAGCTATACGTCCTTTACGCAGGAGCTTCTTTCGGTCGAGAGCGATGGCTACAACGTGACCGCCACGGTCAAGGTCAGCAACACCGGCAGCGCGGCGGGCAAGGAGGTTGTACAGCTGTACTTCTCCGCGCCGTATACCGAGCTGGACATTGCCAACAAGATTGAAAAGCCGGCCGTGCAGCTCGTCGCGTTCGATAAGACGCAGCTTTTGAACGCGGGCGAAAGCGAGACCGTGACGCTGAACTTCACGACCGACGATCTCACTTCCTACTGCTACACGCATACCAATCCCGACGGCACGGTCGGCTGCTATATGCTCGAAAGCGGCGACTATGCAATCTCTCTGCGCCAAAACAGCCATGAGGTCATTGCCGAAAACATGCTCACAGTCGACGAAACGATCTGGTACGATGGCAGCGACGACGCGCACATCCGCAAGACCGAGCGCGACGCGCAGACGCGCCTGAACGCGGACGGCACGCTGTCCGGTACCCGGGCCAACCCGAACGCGACGACATGGACGAACGCGACGAATCGCTTTGAGACTTCGTCCGATTACATGAACACCGACTCCGTGATTCTCTCCCGCGCGGACTGGAAGGGCACGCAGCCGAAGCAGCCCGCATCCCGCACCAAGGAGATTTCTGCGCAGTTTGCCGAAAAGCTCGGCATTGAAACGAGCTTCGACGTCGAAACCGACCCGATGTTCGGCAACGTGCCGGGCAGTCTCGTCTATGCAGAGCAGCAGCCGGTGAGCAAGGCAAAGAACGGTCTGACCGTTTCGATAATGCGCGGCGCGGACTATTACGATCCGCGTTGGGAACAGCTTTTGGATCAGATCGACTGGAACGCCGATAAGGACGGCCTGATTACGAGCTTTGCGGGCGCGGCATACACGACCGGCGCGGTGGAATCCATCGGCTTGCCCGGCACGGTCGAGCAGGACGGCGCAAACGGCCTCAAGGTCAACGGCGCAGGCGACGGCGGCTATGATATGACTAAATCTTCCTCGTTCGGCTTTGCCCCGCTGATGGCGGCGACATGGAACACCGATCTCATTTACGAAGTCGGCGCGGCGTTCGGCGCAGAATCCGTGCAGAACGGTATCAACGGCTGGTACTGCCCGGCAATCAATCTCCACCGCAGCCTGTTCAACGGCCGCGTGTTCGAGTACTATTCCGAAGACCCGGTGTTGTCCGGTAAGCTCGCCGCGTCCGTCATCTCCGGCGCAGGCGAACAGGGTATGTTCTGCTATGTCAAGCATTTTGCGCTGAACGATACCGAAACCGGGCGCGACGCGCTCACGAACTTTTGGGCGGATGAGCAGACGATGCGCGAGCTCTACTTGAAGGCGTTCGAGATCGCGTTCAAGGAAGCCAAATGCACGCTCCGCTATTATGACGAAAACGGCAACATGACCTCGAAGGTTATGCGCGCTGCGACCGCCGTTATGCCTGCGCAGAACTGTGTAGGCACAGTCGTCGGTCATGCGAACTATGAACTGCTCACGAACGTGCTTCGCGGCGAATGGGGCTTTGAGGGCGTCGTCGTATCCGACTACTGGGTATGGAACGGCAACAATCTCCGCGACCTGTGCCTCAGAACCGGCTGCGATACCTACCTTTGCATGGCTATGCCGATGATGTGGACGATCGGCGATTATGACAGCGCGACCGCGCGCAGCGTCATGCGTACCGCGATTCACAACCTTGCCTATACGGTTGCCAACTCGAATGCGATGCAGGGCTACGCCCCCGGCGCGGTGCAGAAGGTCGCCATGAGCCCGTGGAAGGTCGGCATCCTGGCGTTTACGATCGTCTTCGGCCTTCTGATCGCGGGCGGTATCGTGTGGCTCGTGCTGCGCAGTCTCGACGAGAAGAAGAATCCGGACAAGTACAAGCATTCCCCGACGCGCAAGGAGCGCCGGGCGGCAAAGAAAGCCAAGAGAGCCGAGCGCCGGACTTTGAAGGCGGCAAAGCGTGAATAGTGCCTTGCTTCCAAACCGCATAAGATCGTTAAAACCGTATTTTCTGCGCTTGCAGCGCTTGTCCTTGCGGCGATTCTGATCGCGGTCAATACGCTGCTGCCAACCTACGGCAGAATGGTGAACGAAATTCTGACCTATAAGCAGGCGTGGAACACGCCCGCAACCGACCTCGATCTGCAGTACAACAAGGCGGACTTTACCGAAGGCGAATCCAAGACGATCGGACAGCAGTTGAATGAGTAGATCGCGTGCGAAGGCATCGTCCGCGCCCCGAAGGTCATGTTGATGGATGAACCGCTTTCGAACCTCGACGCCAAACTCCGTAACGAAATGCGCGCCGAGACCATCAAGCTTCGCGAGCGCATCGACACCACGTTCATCTACGTTACCCACGACCAGACCGAGGCCATGACGCTCGGCGATCGTATCGTCATCATGCGTGACGGTTACGTGCAGCAGATCGGCAACCCGCAGGAGGTGTTCAACCATCCTGCGAACCTGTTCGTTGCGGGCTTCATCGGCATGCCGGTGATGAACTTCTTCGACGCGCAGCTTACGCTCGAAAACGGCAAGTAGTATGTCGTGCTCGCCGATGAAAAGGTCGAGCTTGCGCCCGACAAGCAGGAGCGTCTGCGTGCGAACAACGTGCAGCCGCAGGAGATCACCCTTGGTGTCCGTCCCGAGCATACCGATCTGGATGAAGAGGGTGGTGTAGTCGGAACGGTCGACGTTGCGAAAATGATGGGTTCTTCCGTCCATCTGCACATTACCGCAGAAAACCGGGACGTCATCATCATTGTTCCGACGGTAGATATGAAGGGCAACTACAAAATGGGTGATCCCGTGCGCTTCTCCTTCAAGGGTAACGTTGCGCACGTGTTCAGCAAAGAAACCGACAAGAATCTGCAGTATCGATTCTTCCTCCTATTCTCCATGAATCGCAAAGCCGCGCCGAAAAGCGCGGCTTTGTGCTTTATACAGCCCATCCGGTGCCAATGCCCGTCCGCATGCGCGAGGACAGGCAGACCGTTCAAAGGATCGACGCCGAATGGATCGGAAGAAATAAAGATCGTGCCCGAGGTGCCGCGCGAAATGTTGCTTGCACCGTTTCCTCGGCCGTGCGCCCGTCGTTCCAAAGGATCGCGGGACAGATGACCGCGCCGGTTTTGTCGACCACCAAAAGCTTCATTGCCGATGTGCCGAGATCAACGTCGATGAAATACATGCCGACTATCCTTTCGGAGTTCAGCGTGCGCAGCTTCCTAAAACCGTAAGGCTTTCCTTCGGGGTGCGCTCCATCGTTTTGCGATCGACGGCGATCAGGCCGAACGTCATCGAAAAGCCCTTCTGCCACTCGAAATTGTCCATGAGGCTCCAATACAGATAGCCTTTTACGGGGATCCTGTCCGCAAGACAATTTTGAACGCCCGCCAATGCACGGCGGATGAATTCGACGCGGCGGCTGTCGTCCGAAACGGCGATCCCATTTTCGGTCACGAGCAGTTTTCCCTTGAAATCCTTGCGCACGCGGCGGATCACATGCTCCAATGCCTCCGGATAAAACTCATACTGCATCTGCGTCAGCTCTGCGCCATCAGGCGCGGGAAGCTGTCCCTGCGGTCCGTACTGCGTGCGCGTATAGTTCTGTACGCCGAGGAAATCATCATCCTCGATATAGGGCAGATAGTGACGGAACTCCTCGTCCCATGCCGCTTCCGCAAACGTTTCACCGCCCGGCAGCGCCTGCAGATCGTGCAGGGATAGGGTAAGCCCGACCTGAACCTGCGGGCAGACCGCATGAATCGCTTCCTTTGCCGCCTGATGCGCACGCATGACCAGCTCGTCGCCCTGCGGCGTGCGCGCGCTGACAAAGATCTGCGGCTGCGGCGTTCCGAACGCCTGCGCGTTTTCCATGGCGGAGAATTTCATGTTCTCCATCATCTTTTCAAAATTCATACCCACCTGCACGGTGCCTTCCGCCTGCTTCGCGCCGGAAGCGGCGGCTTTTTTTGCCTGCTCCGCCATGAGCATAAAGCGCTTGGAGATCGCGGCAAGCTGCAGGCCCATGTTTGCCTCGTTGATCGTGCAGATGTATCGAAGTTCACTTCCGAGCCGCTCCGCAACATACGCGGCATAACGGCGGAAATATTCAACCGTACTTTCCGCTTCCCATCCGCCCTTTCGGATCAACCACGCGGGGCTTGTGAAATGCATCAGCGTAACGATCGGCTCCACGCCGTGCGCTTTGCAGCAGCGGATCACGGAACGGTAGTGTTCGATCTCGGTTTCATCGAACCGACCTTCCTCCGGTTCGATGCGTGCCCACTCGATGGAGAAACGATAGGCGTTCAGCCCCGCGTCTGCAAGCAGACGGATATCCTCCTCGTAGCGGTGATAATGATCGCATGCGATCCCGCTCGGTTCGGTGAAGCTTGAATGAGGCATCTGCTCCTGCAGCCAGTAATCGCTGTGTACGTTGTTGCCTTCCACCTGATGCGCCGCGGTCGCCGCGCCGATCAGAAAGGTATTCGGGAAATCCATCTTGCCGTCCTCCTATGATAATTTGATGCAGCCGCCCTCTGCGACGCCGTTTTCGTTGAACGCGTCCACGCGGACGTAATACGTTCTGCCCTTGATCAGCGCGCCGATCCGTTTCTCGCCGGATCGAAATACCATGCAGCTGTGATACAGCTTTTCGGGATTGTCGCCAAACAGAATATTGAAGCCGAGCGCGTCCTTTTGCGGCGCAATCGAGACGAGCATATCTGTATATACGCTGCGTTCCGCCGTAAACGCCGGCGTCGCTGGTTTTTCGCCGCTGCCGATACCGAACACGCGAAGCCCGGAAACGCATGGATTCTGCCCGTACGGGACCTCTATCTCAGAAAGGCGCAGATAACGCGCTGAAATCCCATCCTCCCGCACGATCAGATCATGAGAAAGGTCGGTCTGCGCCTGCCGCTTGTCCTCAATTAGAAACCAGTGTTTGCCGTCTTCGGAGCCCTCCAAAAGCCAGCGGGTAAACAAGGTTCGTTCCTCGATGTATCGTGCCTGACTGCCCGGACGGATCTCGCCGGGGCAAGGAACGTCAAGCCGATCATCGGCAAAATTGATCTGCACGGCGCGGACGTCAAAGATCGTTCCGAGATCGACGCAGAGCCACTCCGTCCGATCGTTCGCTGCGGCTTTCCACCACGTCTGCACATTCTCTTCCGTTGCATGTTTCGGTTCGCATCCGGGAACGAAGGACGAGGCAAACGCGCGTTTCCCTGCGCTCAGCAGCATCCAATCCGGTGTTTCGAAGGGCTTACCGTCCAAGCGCTGTACCCAGTCGCCGAAGCGCTGATCGCAGAAGAGCTCGCCATTCGCGTCAAATCCCGCTTTCCAAAGTCCGAGACGCCGCTCAAAGTCGTGGTTTTTGGAAATGCGCATCGTGGATACATGCCAAAGGTGACCCGTTGGGTCCTCCATGGTGGAGCCGTGTCCTGCGCCGGGAATAAATCCGCCGGGCTTATAGGAATAGGGATTGTTCTTTGCAAGCCGGAACGGACCGAGCGGACCGTCTCCGACGTACACGCCGTCGGAATAGGTGTTGTACTGCGTGCCCGGCGCGGCATATTGGAGATAGTATTTTCCTGCATGCTTATCCATCCATGCGCCTTCAATATAGGGCTTGTCGGAAAACATCCCCCGGATCAGCGGCTTGACGTTGTCCGGAAGGAAAGCCTCCGGCACGCCCTGCGCCTTCACAAACGCCTGATACCTTGCTTCGATCACTGCCTCGCTTGCGGGCAGGGTGCTGTTGTCCTCGCCGATTCGCTCATAGCCGTTTTCATAGGGATGCCCTTCGATCAGCGGGATCGGCTTCCCCTTCGGGTTCATGGTATCCGGGTCCAGCTCAATGCCGTAAATGGGCGTCTCATTCGAGCAGCCCCAGTAGAAATAAATACGTCCATTGTCGTCAACGAACAGGTTGGGATCCCAATACGGGAACGTCCCCTCGATTCGTTCATACGGTCCGTTCAGAATGTCCTTTGTGCGCCAGCGGTCACAGTTGTGCTCCCGGTTGGAGGCGCAGAAATATACCCATTCGCCCAATACGCGCACGTCGGGCGCATAATCATAGAGCGGAAGCTCTTGCGGCAGCGGATGAAAGGACCAGTCGGCAAGATCGTCCGAGACCCATACGCCCAGCGTCATAGACGCGAAGATGTAATACCTGCCTTTGAAACAGATCATGGACGGATCCGCCGCCTCGCGGCAGATCTGAAGCGCACCGCCCTTTCGCGGATCCTGATTGAACTGGTAACGGTAGCTTATATTGATCGGATTACAGTAGTATTTCATAGTGATGTGCTCCTGCCTGTAAGGTATGTGTTTCGCCGTTCGGCAAAGTCAGCATAGCGGCGCACGGAACCGTGCAATCGAATGTCAGCTTGTCGTCCGCATAGCGCCAGGCGCTTTTCACGGTTCCGAACGGCGCGTTCCATTCTGCGTTTGCATACTCCAAAGAGGGATCGGGCTTCGGACAAAGGATCAGTCCGTCCGCCGTCTTGCGGATGCCGCAGACGCCGCCCATGAGCCAGCCGGTGATCGCGCCGTAGGAATAGTGGTTCAGCGAATCGTGGACCGTGCCGTCCATACGCACGCCGTCCCATGTCTCCCAAATCGTGGTTGCGCCTTTTTTGACCGCATAGAGCCAGCTCGGGCAGGTGTCCTGCAGCAGCAGGCGGTAGGCTGTGTCCGTGTGTCCGTGACCCGCCAGCACGCGGCAAAGGTCCGGAGTGGATAGGAAGCCGGTGTTCAAATGATACCCGTTTTTGATCACAAGCTCGTTCAGCGCGTCCGCCGCAGTCTGCGCCTGCTCGCCGTCCAAAATCCCGAACGCGATCGGACGCACATAGGCACATTGCCGTGCGGAGATGATTTTACCGTTTTCAGTCAGCGTAAACAGATACGCTTTTCTTGCGTTCTCGGCGATCTTTGCGTATTTTGCCGCGTCTTCGGTCTTTCCTAAGATCGAAGCGATTTTCGAGACGAGCGACGCCGAACGGAAATAATATGCCGTCGCCACCTCCGGCGCGCCCTTTGCCATGTTCTCCCGCATCGCCTGCATGGAGGGGACGTCCGGTTCGAGCCATTCGCCGAAATGGAAGCCGGTATCGACCAACCAGTCCCGATACGGATTCTTCCGGTTTTCCCGCCGCGTCTTTTTTGCACGCTTTGCGCAGAACGCCAACCAGCGAGTCATCATTTCATAGTTTTCTTCTAAAATCTCGGTTTTCCCGTATGCCTCATATAACGCCCACGGTACCAGAACACAGGCGTCGCCCCAACCAGCGGAGCCCTTGATGATCCGTCCGATGAAGCCGGTAACGTTGTTTGCCGGGGCAATGTTTGCGACCTTGCCGTCCTTTTCCTGCGCAAGGCGGCATTCCGCAAGCCATTTTCTGAGGACGGGATAGCAGTCCATGAGATAAACCGCCGTCGGCGCAAAGACACCCGCGTCGCCGGTCCAGCCGGCGCGTTCGCGCGTCGGACAGTCGGTCGGGATGTCGCAGAAGTTCGAGCGCATACTCCAAAGACTGTTTTGGAATAAGCGGTTGACGTCGGCGTTGCCGCATTCGAAAAAGCCCGTTTGCCGCATCTCGGAATAGACGGCGATCGACGTGCATTCGATTTGTTCCGGATCAAGGTCCGTTTCGAGTTTTGCGTAGCGGAACCCGAAAATCGAAAACTGCGGCTTGTAAACATTCAGCCCGTCCTTGCAGAGATAGGTGATCTTCTGCGGAATGCCGCCGTTTTTGTTGCGCGCACCGGGCTCGTAGTTCGATTGGGTGAAGTTCCCGTTTTCATCGAGCGTTTCGCCGTGCCAAAGCGTAATCTGCTGGCCCGCCTTTGCTTGTACCCGAAGCTCGGTATAGCCCGCTAAGTTTTGTTCAAAGTCAAAGACGGTTTCGCCGTTCGGCGTCCGGAACAGCCTCCCCGAAAAGCGCTCCTGCTCCTTGATCGGTACACCCTCCGTGGGAACGAGATTGTCATACCCAAACTTCCGTACCGTCACGCCGTGCCATGCAAAAATCCGTTCCTTTCGCGCGTCATAGACCTCGCCGAGCTCCATATCGTTTTCGCGCACGGGCCCGTCCTGCGACGCCTCCCAGAATTCGTCGCTGACAAGAAGAACACTGCCGTCTGTCTCCAGCTGACAGAGCAGGGCAAGATCACTGCCGGATAGATTGTTGCTGCCGTCGATCCCGTTGTTGCCGCGATACCATCCGTCGCCGAGCGTGACAATAAGCTCATTTTCGCCTTCCTTCAGCAACGCGGTCACATCGTATGCCTGCACTTGCAGGCGCTTCCGATAGTCGTCCACGCCGGGCGCCAGCACAAAATCGCCGACACGCGCACCGTTCAAAACGGCGGTGTACAGCCCGTGACAGGTGATATAAAGACAGGCGCTTTTGACCTGTCCCGCCGAGAACACGCGCCGCAGCATGCTTGCGGGCTGCCGTTGCTTTTTGTCATGCTTCGGCTCGGGATCGATCCATTTTGCGCGCCATGCGGACGGAACACGATTGGGTAAAAACATTGATTTCATATCATTTCCTCAAATGCAGCCATTGGGCAGAGAGTTCCAGACTTTTCACCGGATCGTTGTCAATCCAATTCTTATGACTCTCCAAAATGACGTCGGTTACGCCGTTTTCTTCGGCAGTTTTCCTTAGGCCGTCTAAATCCATGCTGCCTGTGCCGAGCTCCACGCTGTCGGCTTTCAGGATCGGCGTCATGACCGATCCGTTTACTCGGCTTCCACGATCGGTGACGTGCCAAAGTTTCATGCGATTTCCGAGTCGCCGCATCCAAACCTTTGCGTCCGCGCCGGCGTCGGTGAACCAGAAGCTGTCGAATTCAAATCCGAGCAGCGTTGGATCGGTTTCGTCGATCAGCAGATCGTAGGCAGTCCGTTCCGGCGTAACGTGCAGAAGCTCCGCGTTGTGATTGTGATACAGCAGAGTTTTCCCGCCCGAACAAACGCGTTCGCCCGCTTTGTTCAACCGCGCCGCAAGCGCTTTTACCTCGGCTTCGCTGCCGTAATCAAAGCGGTACATCCCGGTGATGACAAGCAGGTTGGTTCCAAGCCTGTCCGCGTCTTGCAGCACCGCCTCCGGCTCGCGTTCCAAACTTCCGAGATCGGTATGCAGACTCACGACAGACAGCCCTGCTTGTTGACACAGCGCAGCCCAATCGAGCTTGCCGCCCTTGCCGGTCGGCATTCCGGCGGCTTTGGTCAGCATCCTGACAAAGAAGGACGTCGGATGGATCATAAACCGGTTGAGCTCCACGCCATCGTAGCCTGCGGCTTTGATGCGTGAGAGTGTTTCCTTTGCTTTTTCTTCGGAGCCGGTTACGGTTCCGAGCATGATCTGCTGTACATACGTTTTCATGCTGTCACCTGTCGCTGTTGAGATATGTCAAAAGCTGTTTTTCCAGTTCCGGACACCACCATTCGCGATAGCCTGCCTTGGTCGGATGGATGTTGTCATACATATAGAGCGCTCGATCGGCGTCCGAGATCGAATTGAACGCATCGTCATGCCAAAGGTCCAGCACCCCGATGCCCCATTTTTCCTGAAGCGCCATGAGCCGTTCCACCATGGTCGCATAATCCTCGCTGTCATACCGGCTTCCCGTATAGAAAACAACCGGGCAGCCCCAGGTTTCGCGAACGTAGGCGATGATGAATTCGATCGCGCCTGTGACCGTGTGTGTGTCGAAATCCGAACGTTCGAATCCGTCAAAAATCTCGCCGAGAGGCTTGTTCTTGCTCGCGTCGTTGGTGGAAAGCTGCACAACAACAAGGCTGTACGGTGTTGCCGGGTCAACCTTCGTCAACAGGCGATAGACATAGGAGCTGTTGCTGTCGTCCGTCAGCGTCGTACCGCTGACAGCTTCCTTCGTTACGCTGCACCCGAACCGGACCGCGAAATACTCCGGTATACCTTCCTGCAAAGACGCCGCGCCAAAGGTGACGGAGGAGCCGACAAACAGAACGTTCTTTCCTTCGAGCGGGCTGTCGGTCATCGGTTCCACTGTCTTCATACTGTATGCTTCCGCGTTTCCGGGCAGCTTCGACATGCGGATATCGCCGAGCGCTCGAAACGGTCCGAAGCTGAACCGGTATCCGATAAACAGCCATTGCAACAGCAGAAATACCGCGACGCCGATGATAATCCACATGATTCGTTTTCGACTTTTTGTCATCATTCTTCCCTCACTTTCTGATCCCCTGCAGAATGCGATTCAACTGCTGGATGCTCTGCTCGTCTGCGCCTGCCTGCTTCAGAAGGCTCAGCATGGTCATTCGTCCCATCATGCGCTGCAGCGCCGGATTGTCCTTGACGGCGTCGGCGACGTCGCCGCGCTCTTTCGCGCTTTTTTCCATCATTGCGCCTACGATCGCGCCCGCTTGCGGATTCAGGCGGATCTCGCCCAACGTATCGTTGACGGAGAAGCATGCCGGGTCGAGTTCATTCGCATCGAACCAGTTGGTCACGGACGCCGCCGCCTTATTGAAAATATAGCTCTCATCCGGCTGTTCGACGCGCACAAGCTCCATGGAGTCGGTCACCGATGCGGCATGCGCTTCGATCCGATGCGTTCCGGTCAGCGGAACGCGGAAGCGGAATACGTTGTGTCCGGTCTCGGTACCGATCAACACGCCGTCCGCATAGAGGGAAACCGCATCACAGTTGGAGTAAACCTTGATTTCGGTTTCCGCTTCACAGCGGTTCCGATACCGTTTGCCGCACAGATGCACGAACGGTTCGGTTTTGTTCCATGCCGCCTTATAGAGATAAAACGCATCCTTTTTCGTTTGGCGGTCGAAGGTCACAAGTCCCTTCTGATTCTCGCCGTGCTTGCCGCCCTCGTCTCTGCCGTCGGCGGCAAAGTCGAACAGATTCCACACATGCGTCGCCCAAAGATACGGGCGCGCCTCGATCATCTTCAGCATATGCTCGTGATATAGCGCCTGATATTCCTCGGTATAATCGCCTTTTTCAGGATGGGAGGAATGGAACGCGGGGTTTGCGTCCGCGCCGTATTCGGAAAATCCGATCACGCGGTCGAGGTACTTTGCGTGGTATTCGTCAAAGAACTCGTCGGTTTGATCGAGCTCGCCGAGGTACCAGCCGAAATACAGGTTGTAGCTGTTGAGATCGGGAATTTCGAGGATCGGGCTGTCGGTCTCGAGCATGAAGACGTTTGCCATTACGGTCTTGCGCGTCGGATCGAGCCTGTGGCAAAGCTCGTTCAAAAGCCGATGATTTTCCAGAAGATCCTCGTTCACCGCGCTTGCCGCCGTGATTTCATTCGAGAGTCCCCAGACCGCAATGCTCGGATGATTGTAACACTGGGTGATCAGCTCGCGCATCGCAGTCAACGTATTTTCCCGTCCGTCTTTCATGTGCATGGTGATGTAGGGGATCTCCGCCCAGACGACGATCCCGTTCTCGTCGCAGAGATCGTAGAATTCCTGCACGTGCTGATAGTGCGCGAGCCGCACCGTATTCGCGCCGATTTCTTTGATGATCGCCATATCGGCGGCATGATCCGCATAGGACAAAGCGTTGCCTTTGCCCTTCCGGTCCTGATGGCGGCTTACCCCGCGCAGCGGATACCGTCTGCCGTTCAGTAAAAAGCCCTGCTCCGGATCGAAGTCGAACACACGGCAGCCGAAGCGTGTGGAAATCTCGTCGCCGCTCATCAGCGCCGCGCGCGCGGTATATAAATAAGGATCGTTCACGCCGTCCCAGAGACGTACGTTTTCGATGGTAAAAACTGCGGTTGCGTGCCCGTTTTCGGAGGAAACGGTTTTTATTTCGCCGTTGACTTCAAACGTCACAGCGTCGGCATTTTGCCATGTCTCCACCGTAACCGTCGCGGTCTTTGCGGAAAGATCGACGATCGGCGTGACTTTGATTCCGGGTGTACCATCCTTTAAAAGTTCAAAGTGCTGTTCGGGAACGGAGATCAAGCGAACCTCCCGATACAGTCCGCCGTAAAACGTAAAGTCCGCTTTCTGCGGATAAACGCGGCTGCTGTCGCGATTGTCCACGGCGATCGCAAGCGTGCCGGGGTGGGGAAGCTCCGTTCGAAATACGGCGTACCCGCCTTCGTGCCGGGCAAGAAGCGTTCCGTCCAGATATACCTCTGCTGTGTGGTTAGCGCCGCAGCACTCCAGATAATTGACTTCGCCCGTAAGCTCTTCCGCTGCAATCTTCCGCACATACCAGCACAGCCCGCGGTGATAATCGTTCCCGCCGTCCTGTCCGTCAATAGCATTCCATGTATGCGGAACGGTCACTGCTTCGCCGCGTTCGGCAACCTGTATCGCTGTCTCTACCGACAGTTCCGCTTTCAGAAACCGCCATCCGTCACGCAAGGCCTGTATCGTTCTCATTCGCTGAATCTCCTTTTTGAGCATTTCCTTGTAAGGAAAGCATACCATGGATCCGAGAGCGTTGTTAGAAATGATTTGCGATGAATAGAATGATTATGCTTCGTTTGCAGGCTTTCCCGCCCGATACTCCGTGGGGGTCATTCCGTATTGCTTTTTGAATACCTTTACGAAGTAATTGTTGTCCAGATATCCGACATACGCGGAGATCTCCTGAATGGATGCGTCGCTGTTTTTCAGCATAGACGCCGCCTCCTCGCAGCGCAGCGCGGCGATGTACTGGGAAATGCTCATGCCGACCTCCTTGGAGAACGTGCGGGACAGGTGCGAGACGGACATACCCACATGCTCCGAAAGGGCGGAAAGCCCCAGATCCTGCGAATAGTTGTGACGCAGCGTGTCGATCGCTTTCCGGATCGAAGGGGAGTAGTTCCCGGCACGGCTGCGCGCGCGGTCCACCGCTTCGGCAAGCTCCACACACATCTGTTTGATGATCTGCATTTTTCTCGGCGCCGAGGTCTGCGCCAGCATCTTCTGCACCGCTCTTTGGGTGATCTCATTGATTTCGACGACGGAGGCGCCGCCGTTTTCCGCCGCCTTGCGCGCCATGGTCCGAAGAATGGCTGCCGAAACATTGACGTCCTGATAGATCGCGCTGACATACCGCTTGTCCCGCAATCCCGCTTCCGCCATCTGGTCATGTGCGATTTCGACATGCTCCACATCGCCTTTTTCAATGGTACGTAAAAACTGGTTCTCCAGCTCATAGCGGCGATAAATGCTGCTGTAGTCCAGATTTTCATGATAGTTCGGCGACGGGAGCCGATGCGTTTCGGGATAGTCGTCGATTCTTGCGAGGTGAAGCGTCGGCGCATCCGGTAAGAACGCCTGATAACAAGCAAGCACTGCGTCGATCGCGCGCGTCATGCCGCAAAGAGGATAGTTGCTGTAATAGAGACGAATGGACTCCGCGTAGGAGCCCGGCAAGCCTGCGGCAAGCATGGCGCGGCGGGTTCGCTCGAGGTCGAATTCTCTTCTGACAAACGGACCGATCGCCGCCGGTACGCCCTTCAGCAGAAAGAACAGGCTGCAGATTCCCAATCGATCGCGAAACTCATAGAGGATCCCCGGCTCGATCTTTTCGAGCATCGGGCGGATCGTTTGCGCACGGAACATCGGCTGCAGCGCCGGATGATAACAGTATTTTTCCTCAAATGTTTTTAGATAAGAATCATCCATCGTCCCGACACGGACATTGATATGAAGAAGATTCCGCAGGACAGAAGAAAACAATTCCTGATCCATTTTTCCTCCGATTTGACATGTTTTTTCTAATATTAACATAATTTTTCTATCTTTACAAGTGCATGATCCGTTATGATAACAGTACCGAAAGGGGAAAAGATTTTACGGAGGAGATTCTTATGGCAAAGCAAAAAGAAGCGGCAGTTACGACCGGCGCCGTACAGTACCGCAGAGCGAAAACTTGGCATATCGCTTTGAGCCAAACGACCGGCATCATGCAGATGGCATTCTACGTACTGCTGGGTTATGCCGCCTACATCGGCAATCTCGGCTTTGCGATCACCACTGCTTTGGTCGGCGTACTGATTACGCTCACGCGCGTATTTGACAGCATCACCGACCCGATCATTGCGCTGCTGATCGAAAAGTTCAATTCCAAGCACGGCAAAATGCGTTTCTTCCTGATCATCGGCTGGGTGCTTATGGCTGGCGCGACCACGCTGATGTGCAACGTCTTTGCAGGCTAGTTCAGCTTCGGCGCCAATGAAGCGCTGTCCAACTGGAAGGGCATTCTGGTCTTTATGCTGATTTATGTTCTGTACATCATCGGCTACACCTTTACAAGCTGCACCGCCAATATGACCGGCAATATCCTGACCAACGATCCGAAGCAGCGTCCGACACTCGGCGTATGGGCAACCATTTATTCCTATCTCTCCCCGATGATCGTCGCAGGCATCATCACGACCGTCTTCCTGAAAAAGTGGGGCATCCCGTTCGTCAACGAGGCGGGCAATATCGATTACAACTGGACTGTCAAGGTATTTCAGATCTCCAACCTCCTGGTCGTGGGCGTCTCCTTTATCGCGCTCGTACTGACCTGCATCGGACTCACGCCTTACGATAAGCCCGAAAACTTCGTGGGGCTCAAGAAGAACAATAACCCGACGTTCAAAGAAATGCTCGCGCTGCTCAAGGAGAATAAGGAGCTCGGCCGCTACATCGTCGCCGCCTGCTCCGATAAGCTTGCGCAGACTGTCGGCGGTCAGTCCGTGATCGTCACGCTGCTGTACGGCGTTCTGCTGGGTTCCATGGTCGGTTCCTCCATCGTGTCGATCATTGCGATGCTTCCGTCGATCATCTTTGCGATCCTCGGCGCACGCATGGCCGGCAAGCAGGGCAACAAAAAGGTTATGGTCAAATGGACATGGATCTGCATTTTCTGGAATATCGCATTCTCCCTGTTCCTGCTCATCGTTCCCGGTAAGAGCGCGGGCGGCATCGGCATTCCGCTGATCCTGTTCTTCCTCTTGATGCTCGGCAACAACGCGCTGAAGATGATCGTCTCTACCGCAACCAGTGCGATGCGTATGGACGTTGTCGACTATGAGCTTTACCGCTCCGGCAACTATCTGCCTGCCACCGTCAGCGCCGTCTACTCCTTTGTCGATAAGATGATCAGCGCGCTGGCCCCGATGCTTGCAACCCTTTTAATCGGCATCGTCGGCTATACCGGCTCAAAGATCCCGCAGGGAACCGACTTGCTGACGCCCGGGATCCGCTGGATCACCGTCGCGCTGTTCTGCGGCATGCCGATCATCGGCTGGATCTGCACGATCCTTGCGATGAAGAAGTTCTCTTTGACCAAGGAAAAGATGGAAGAGATCCAGATCGCAATCGCGGAAAAGAAAACAGAGGCTATCGCAGAATCCGAAGCGGAAATCGTCGAAGAAACCGTAGCGGAAGTCAACGAATAATAACGATATCACCGAATTGAACGAGGCTGCCTCACGCAATGAGGCAGCCTCGTTTCAAGTCATTCATGATACAGCACGTTGTGATCAGAAACCGAAATAGGTCTTTGCGTTGTCGTATGAGACGCCGCAAACGATTGCACAAAGCGCTGCGGTGTCGTTCGGGTATTCGCCCTTTTCCACCCATTCGCCCAAAAGGTCGCACAGGATGCGGCGAAAGTACGCGTGGCGCGGATAGGAAAGAAAGCTTCGCGAATCGGTCAGCATGCCTACAAACGTTGCAAGATGCCCCTCGGCGGCAAGGGCAGAGAGCTGATTGCGAATGCCGTCCTTATGATCGTTGAACCACCATGCGCTGCCGAGCTGCAGCTTGCCGGGCACGTCGCGCTGAAAACAGCCCATGACCGTCGCAAGCGCCGCGTTGTCGTTTGGATTCAGCGAATACAGGATCGTTTTCGGCAGCTCGTCGGTTTCGTCGAGCGCGTTCAAAAACGCGGCAAGATCGGAGATACTTACGGCGTCGCCGATCGAATCGACGCCCGCGTCCGGTCCGAGTGTGCGGTACACGCGCTTTGCGTTGTCACGGATCACGCCGAAATGCAGCTGCATCACCCAACCGCGCTTTGCGT
>JAEEGL017179983.1_pt1 | contig 16288 bp, 17 predicted proteins | sample 9134231 | NCBI WGS metagenome assembly JAEEGL01 (sample SAMN16246548, study PRJNA631951) | gut metagenome | biome: gut microbiome; feature: rumen; material: fiber-attached | host: Bos | place: Iran: Karaj | collected 2018-10
ATGAATTTAAAGCTGTTGTTAATAAGATTTATGATAGCCTAAATACAAATGGAGATTTTATTGCAGAGTTTCTTGGAAACAAAGATGACTGGGCAAAAAATGATCCGTACAATGCATTTATCAGTTTAAAAGAATTAAGAGAAATCATGGGCAATAAGTTTGAATTTGAAGCATTTAGAGAGCATGAATTTGATAAACCAACTCTAGAAGGAGAGCAAAAGCACTGGCATACAGTAAGTGTGATTACTAGAGCAAAGAATAAAAATTTGGTTAATCCAATTTCAATAAATAAAAAAGAAGATGAGGCAGAAAGATAGAATATTGGCAATATTAAATATGTTCTGGTATAATGTTCTGGTACATATAAAATTAAGCCAAAAGGAGATAAAAATGAGCAACAAAATCAAAGTGGCAATCGGCGTAATAGCACTTGCTGTAGCAGTTGGAGTTATTGTTATTCTAATTGTAAACAGTCAAAATCAAAGCGCAAATACTGTTTCAAATAACACAGTGAACGAGACAAATATTACAAATACAACTAACACAGTAGAAAATACAGCAGTTAACAACACAGTAGCCGATGACAAAGTTAAAGATGGTGAAAGAGATTATTCTAAGAAAACAATGGAAGAATGGAAGCAAGCAGTTAAGAATTTCTACGACAACAATTCTTCTGTAATGCCTGACAAAATTGAAGTTAAAGACGATGCTAAAAACGAAAAAATCATCATTAACACATACGACAGCGAAGGAAATGAACTTGATATTTTTGAAGTAGATAAAAGAACTTGGCTTGCAATCGGATTTGAAGGAAATACAATCGATTTTATAGCAGGTAAATTTGTTGAGATAGAATCACATCCTAAGGTTGGATTCAAAGACGATGAAGAAGTTGCAATCGCAATATACAAGACTGAAGAAGAAAAAAAGAACCTAATAGCACAATACTTTGAAAATGAAGCAGAATTCAATAAATATACTCTTTATAATGATGGAACAGAGCAAAAATTAGTAATTATCCCAAGATATGATACCGTATTTGTTTCTCTAACAGATACTACAGATAATAACAATAACCCAATAGTTGAAGAGGTTAGAGGAAAGAATATCATAGTTAGCGTTGATCTAACAGGTAAAAACAAGACATTTAGTCTAGTTTTCTCACATCTAATTAACAATACAGCAGTTACTCTTCAAAATGATCCAGCTACGGGCAAATTAAAGTTAACTAAAGAAAATGCAAGAGTAAAAATACTTGCTTTAGAAGATGCTAAAAATGAGACTAAAAAAGACTAATAAATTATAAAAATTATTCCCCTAAAACCTTGTTATTTAGGGGAATTTTTTATATAATATGCATCGTACACATTTTTTGAAAGGAATCGAAAAATAATGAAAATTTTAGTAATCAATAGTGGTTCATCTTCAATGAAATATCAATTAATCGATATGGAAGATGAAAAGGTTTTAGCAAAAGGAAATTATGAAAGAATAGGATCTGATAATTCATTTGTTACACACAAAGTTAACGGTGAAAAGTACAAAACAGAAAAAGCTGTTGTTAATCACAAAGAAGCTTTAGATGTTGTTTTAAAAGAATTCACAAGCAGTGAATACGGAGTTATTTCAGATTTAAGCGAAATCACAGCAGTAGGACACAGAGTTGTTCATGGCGGAACAATGACAGAGTCAATGCTTGTTACTGATGAAGTTATTGAGAATTTAAGAGAATTAATTCCACTTGATCCACTTCATAACCCAGCAGCAATCTCAGTTATTGAGGCTTGCCAAGAATTAATGCCAAACACACCAATGGTTACAGTTTATGATACATCATTCCATCAAACAATTCCTGAATCAAGATATTTATATCCAATCCCATATAAATTCTATGAAAAATATGGAGTAAGAAAATACGGATTCCACGGTACATCTCATAGATATGTTTCTAAGAGAGCAGCTGAATTGATGGGAAGAGATCCTGAAAAAGGATTAAAATTAGTTACTTGCCATATTGGACAAGGTGCTTCACTTTGTGCAGTTGAAAATGGTAAAGCAGTTGATACAACAATGGGATTCACACCACTTGCTGGTATCGCAATGGGAACAAGAAGCGGTGACTTAGACCCTTCAGTTGTTACATTCTTAATGGAAAAAGAAAAGTTAACTCCTGAACAAATGGATACAATGCTAAACAAAGAATCAGGATTACTAGGTATTACTGAATTATCAGGAGACAATAGAGACTTATGGACATCAATTGAAAATGATGATGACCATGCTGAAAGAGCTAAACTTGCTCTTGAATCATACACATATATTATTGCTCAATACATTGCTAAGATGGTAGTTGCAATGAATGGTGTTGACGGTATCATCTTTACAGGTGGTGTTGGTGAAAGAGGATGCGAAGAAAGAGAAATGATCTGTGATTACTTAAAGTGGATGGGTGTTGAATTAGACCTTGAAGCTAACAAAGTTAAAGCAGAAGAACAAAAACTTTCTACAGCTGATTCAAAAGTTGAAGTTTGGACAATTCCTACAGAAGAAGAACTAATGATTGCTAGAGATACAAAACAAATTGTTGAAAACTTAAAATAATAATATATAAAAGCCGATATTTAATCGGCTTTTTGTACGGCTTAGGCATAACACAAAAAACAAAAGAAATAAATACATGTAAATTTTATAAGGAGAAAAAATGAATATTTTAGTTATTAACTGTGGTTCATCATCATTAAAGTATCAATTAATTGATATGGATACAACAGACGTATTAGCAAAAGGAAACTATGAGATGATTGGAAGTGAGGGAAGTTTCTTAACTCACAAAAGGCCAGGTAAAGACAACGTTGAAGTAAAGCAAGATGTTAAAGATCACGGTGAAGCAATTAAAATTATTTTAGACGAATTAGTAGATAAAGATAATGGAGTTGTTAGTTCACTTGATGAAATTTCAGCAATTGGACATAGAGTAGTACATGGTGGAACAACAATGACAAAATCAGAGTTAGTTACACCAGAGATGGTTGATAAATTAGTTGAATTAATTCCAATTGATCCTTTACACAATCCAGGAGCAGTTGCAACAATTCAAGCTTGTCAAAAATTAATGCCAGAAAAACCTATGGCAGCTGTTTTTGATACATCGTTCCATCAAACAATTCCAGAAGAAAGATATTTATACCCAATTCCATATGAATACTATGAGAAATATGGAATTAGAAAATATGGTTTCCACGGAACATCATTTAGATTTGTTACTGAAGAAGCTTCAAAGTTCTTAGGAAAATCAGTTGAAGAATTAAAAATGGTTATTTGCCACTTAGGACAAGGCGCTTCACTTTGTGCTGTTAAAGATGGCAAGAGTGCTGATACATCAATGGGATATACATCAGTTGCTGGTATCGAAATGGTTGCAAGAAGTGGTGATTTAGACCCATCAGTTGTAACTTATATTATGGATGTTGAGAAAATGACTCCAAAGGAAATGGACTCAATGCTTAATAAGAAATCTGGAATGTTCGGTATTTCAGGAGTTTCAGATGACTTTAGATTTATAGAAAAAGCATCAAGAGAAGGAAATGAAAGAGCAATGCTTGCTATAAAAATGTATGCATACAATGTTGCTCAATATGTAGCAAAATACTGTGTTGCTTTACAAGGAATGAATACATTAGTTTTCACAGGCGGAATTGGAGAACACCAATCAATCGTTAGAAAGCTAGTTTGCGAAAACCTAAAATTCATGGGAATTGAAATTGATCAACAAGCAAATGTTGATTGTTTCGGAGATGAAGCAATCCTTTCAACAGCTGATTCAAAAATCACTGTTGCAGTAGTTCCAACAAACGAAGAATTAATGATTGCCAAAGATACAGTAAAGTTGGCATTTAATAAATAATATGTTATAATTACGGACATAAAAAGCGCTAAAATACGCAAAAAACGGAGATAAATTATGAAAGCTATAGAAATTAGAGAGAAGTATTTAAAATTTTTTGAAAATCATAATCATAAAAGAATTCCAAGTGCATCATTGATACCTGAGAATGATCCATCTGTATTATTCACAACAGCTGGAATGCAACCTTTAGTTCCTTATTTATTAGGACAAAAGCATCCAGAAGGATCAAGATTAACAGATTATCAAAAATGTGTTAGAACAAACGATATTGAAGAAGTTGGTGACAATCGTCATTTAACTTTCTTTGAAATGCTTGGAAACTGGTCACTTGGTGACTACTTCAAAGAAGAATCAATCGCAATGAGTTTTGAATTCTTAACAAAAGAATTAGGAATTCCAGTAGAAAAAATCTCAGTTACTTGCTTTGCTGGTGACGAAGATTGCGAAAGAGATAATGTAACAGCTGAATGCTGGAAGAAAGCAGGAATTGCTGAAGATCATATTTATTTTTATGGTAAAGATGATAACTGGTGGATTGCTGGTGAAGAAGGACCTTGTGGACCTGATACAGAAATGTTCTATGACACAGGAAAAGAGCCTTGTGGACCAGATTGCCAACCATCTTGTGATTGCGGAAAATATGTTGAAATTTGGAATAACGTATTTATGCAATTCTTAAAGAAGGATGGAAAATATACAAAACTTCCTCAACAAAATGTTGATACAGGAATGGGACTAGAAAGAATTACATTCTTACTAGAAGGCAAAAAAGATCCATTTGAAACTGAGTTATTTGCTCCTGTAATGGATAAATTACAAGAGTTAGCATCTAATGATAGCATTGAATCAAGAAGAATTGCTGCTGAACATTTACGTTCAAGCATGATGATTATTGCTGATGGTGGAAGACCAAGCAACGTTGATAGAGGATATGTTTTAAGAAGAATTATTCGTAGAATGACTCGTCACTTAAATAAATTAGGAATTGACCTAAGTAAGATGAGTGATTTAATCGATTTAAATATTGATATCTTAAAAGATATGTATCAAGAACTTGATACAAACAGAGATGCAATAAAAGAAACAATTATTGCTGAACAAGAAAAATTCATGAGAACTTTAGAGAGAGGCGAAAGAGAATTCACTAAAGTTATCAATAAATTAAAATCAGAAAACAAGAATCTAATTGATGCTGATACAGCTTTCAATCTATATGAAACTTATGGTTTCCCACCAGAAATCACAAGAGAATTAGCTAAAGAGAACAACTTTGAAGTTGTTGATACAGATGAGATTGAAAAGAAATTCAAAGAGCATCAAGAAAAATCAAAAGCCGGATCTGAACAAAAATTCAAAGGTGGATTATCAGGAACAGGCGAGCAAGAAATAAAATATCATACAGCAACACACCTATTAAATGCAGCATTAAGAGTTGTAATTAGTCCTGATTGTCATCAAAAAGGATCAAACATTACACCTGAAAGAATGAGATTTGACTTTAACTGTGATCATAAATTAACAGATGAAGAAAAACAAAAACTAGAAGACCAAGTAAATGCTTGGATAGAGCAAGACATTCCAGTTACATTTGAAGAAATGAATAAAAATGATGCAGCAGCTAAGGGTGCTGAGCATGAATTCTTAGAGAGATATCCTGATATTGTTAAGGTATACAGCATTGGTGATGTTTCTATGGAAATCTGTGGTGGTCCTCATGTTGAGCACACAGGAGTTTTAGGACATTTCAAAATCAAGAAAGAAGAAGCTAGTTCAGCTGGAATTAGAAGAATTAAAGCAGTTCTAGAGTAATTGTTAAGGAGAGTTAGTATGGAAGATTGTATTTTTTGTAAAATTGTAAGTGGAGAAATTCCTTCAACTAAAGTTTATGAAGATGATCAAGTTATAGTTTTTAAGGACCTAAATCCAGTTGCTCCAGTACATGATTTAGTTGTTCCAAAGAAACATTATAAAAATGTTATGGAGTTAGATGATAGTGAATTATTGAACCATATTTTTGAGGTTATCAAGACTGTTGCAAAGCAAGAAAATGTAGCCGAAGATGGCTTCAGAATTATCAATAATTGTGGTGATTTTGCTGGTCAAACAGTAAAACATATTCATTTCCACGTAATTGGTGGGGAAGACCTAACAAAGCACGTTGGAATGGATCATTGTTAAAATTACCTAAAAATGGTAAATTTTTCTAAAAACTATGGAAAATGCTATGAAAATATAGTATAATAAACATAGTGTTTTCGGACACTACCGTAAATAATTATTTTGGAAAGGAGAAGGTAATATCACTATTACCGCAAAATAATATGAACGATAAGAAAAAAATCAACAAAATTTTAACAATAGTTATTATAATCACAGCTGTTTTAATAGCTATACTAATCGGTTTCTGGATTTTCGAATCAGTTAAGCAAAATTCAGTAGACCAAGATGCAAAAGATGCAGTAGAAGATTTCAAGAATAATCAAATTGATACAGGCTCATTAATTGGACCTGGAGGCGGAACTCAAACAGGAAATACAACAGATAACACTGTAATCGATTTAAATTTAATCGGAATGGATCCAGCAATTACAGATGGTGGAAATAATACAGCAAGTGGATCTAGAAAAGTACAAACATACAAAGGATTCGTAATGTTAGGAACAATCGAAATTCCTAAGATAAATTTAAGTTACCCAGTTTTAGATAGAGCAGATGCTGCTTCAATGGAAGTTGCACCAGGTGTAGTTTATGGACCAGGATTAAACAAAGTAGGTAATACAGTTATTGCTGGACACAACTATAGAAACAAAACATTCTTTTCTAAGATTAATCAATTAAAGAAGGGTGACTCAATTTACATTACTGATACAGATAAAAAGAAAGTTGAATATCTAGTATACAATATCTATACAACAGGATCTGAAGATAACAGCTACTGGGATAGAGATACAAGAGGAGCTAAAGAAATCTCACTTTCAACATGTACAGATGATGTTCAAGCAAGAACTATCGTATGGGCAATTGAAAAAGATAAGAGAGATTTAGTTGGTATTTAATAGCTAGATTGAAATGTATATTATATTTAATGCAGACTAAAAAATAGTCTGCATTAAATAAGTTTTATACACCAAATTTATTGACATTATCATAAAAATAGTTTAAAATAAAAAAGCGTTGAAAAATGGTTTGATATATGGTGGATTTAGCGTAGTTGGTTAACGCGCCAGTTTGTGGCACTGGAGACCATGGGTTCGAGTCCCATATTCCACCCCATTTATTTTAACTTAATACATTGGGATATAGCCAAGCGGTAAGGCACCAGACTTTGACTCTGGCATGCGGTAGTTCGAATCTACCTATCCCAACCATAATAATCAGATCGTGAAACCTTTTATTCTAAAGTTTCACGATTTTTTTTTATAAATATGTAGAGTAAATAATAATGAAAGGAAAAATGAACTATGAATACAATAGTATATTTAATAAGACATTCAGAAAAGTTTAACCTTAAGGAAATTGCTATTTACAATACTACAAATAATAGACAACAAAAGACAGAAAAAATGATGTTAACTATTGAAGGTGAAAAAAGAGCAGAAAGATTAAGTAAAGAACCTGAATTTAATGATATAGATGTATTGTATTCTAGCGATTACGCAAGAGCAATGCAAACAGCTAAATACTTTATCAAAGAAAATGTTAGCCTAAATGTAGATAAAAGATTCAATGAAAGAATGTATGGAACAGTAGATAAAGAAGAGAAACCTAATTTTTTCTGTGAACAATATTGGGATGAAAAGTTAAAAGCAGAGGATGGAGAATCACAAGAAGAAGTAAGAGCTAGAGTAACAGAAGTATTCAATGAAGTTGTTGAAAATAATAAAGGCAAAAAGATAGTTATAGTTTCACATGGTACAGCAATTTCTTTCTTATTAATGAATTGGTGCAAACTATTAGATGTTCAACAAAACTATTTAAGAAAACTAGAATTCAATGGCAACATAATAATAAATAGACCTTACAATTCGCCAGAAGTTTTTAAAGTGACTATAGATGAAAACGATAATATCGTAAATGTAGAAAATTTAGAATTTGAAAGCATAATGTAGTTGATACATAATTATGAAAGAGGTATTATGAATTTAAGCGCATTGAGAATCGAAAGATTATATGCTAAAGGTATAATGAAAGGATTAATTCAAGATTTTCCAGAAGACCTAATGGAAGAGACAAAGAAACATTTCTACTGTGGTAGTTCAATTTATGTTTATTTACATGAAGGTCTTAGCTTAGGAAAATGCTATGATAGATCATATGCATTAACAATGTGTTTCGATAAATGTAATTTAATAAGAGGAGCACTTACAGAGTACGGAAAAGCAAAAAGAAATCCAGATGATCCTGATTTTGAACACGGCTGGGTTGAAGATGATAAATATGTTTATGACACAACATTCTTAAAGAGATTTGATAAAAAGTTCTATTACAAATTATTTAAAGTAAGAGTAGATAGAGCAGTAAGTTCAGATGAATTAAACAACGATCCAAAGTATAAAAAGATGAAAGCAACAACAAGGAAAGATATAGAAAATAGCATCGGCTTAGATGCAACAAATGCTTGGCTTATGAAACAAGTATTAGAATTAAAAGAAAAGAATACTGGAAAAGATTTATCACACTTGAAAGCAGAAGTTCCAAATGTTGATATGGATGAAGTCAACAGAAAAATAGATGAGAAGTGCAAAGAGATGATGAAAAAGAAAAGTAACGACAGAGAAGATAGATAATGTTTTGTTAAAGGATGGTAAAGGTTATGAATTATGAAACTGATGAAGATGAAGTAATTTTATATGAAGGATCTGCTGAATATGTTGTTGACGAAGATAAAACAAATACTGAGTTTAAATTGACAAATAAAAAGATGATTTTCGAAAAGAAAAAAGGGGCTTTCAAAAAGGAAAGAGAACTAATTGATATAGTACAACTAGCAGATGTTAAAATACATAATGATCAAGTTCAATGCAAACAAAAATTTACAGAATTAGAACTACAAACAAAACAAAAGAAATTCTCAATCGTTTTTGATAATATTTTCAATGCTATAAAAGTATGGAATTTAATAGTTGATAATATAACAGGAACAGATATTATAAAAAGGGGATTGAAAAAGGCAAGAAATAGCCTTGAATATGTAGATGAGACACTAGACCTTGTTGATGATGCAAAAGGAACATTGGCCAAAGGGGTAATTGGCAAGAAAAGATTAAAATAGAAAAAAGATAAAACTGCGAAAAGATTCGCAGTTTTTTATTGCTTATTAGAAAAGATCAAATTACCAAAAATGAATTTTTATAAAATTTGTTTTTATTTTGTAATCATTTTTTAATATTGCAATAAATCTGTAACATACACTTCAATAGTATCAAGCGATATAAGGTTCAAAAAATATTCAAAAGCAAACATGCCAAAAATTGTCAAAAAAACCCAAAACAGTTGTAAATGCTAGGTTACACTACATAGTTTACATAATTTGAAGCACAAGCAAGTGTTTGACGAACGGGTAAAATGGTTTTATTATATTGAATGAAATAGTAATGAAGTATTTCAAATTCTAAAGGAAGGAGGTTGTATGAAAACAACAAAAAAAGCACTTTGAACTATTGGCGTAGTCCAAAGCGCAAACGTAGATTAGTGTTATAAAAATCTACTTCTCGTAGCTTAATTATAACACTTCTCTATAAAAATACAACGATTTTGTGTACATTTTTGAAAAATTTTTTTAAAAATAATTCGAAAAATGTTTTAAAGCATTGATAAAATCGAGGTATTTGTCTTATAAAAATTATTTTTTCTATACTAATACAATAGTTTTTAGTACAGTTTTTTGTGATTTTTATAAAGTATTTTTATAGGAGGTGCAAAAAAATGAGTATAATTAATACTCAAAGACCAGGATGTCTAGATGTATTTAATGCATTTTTATTAGAAAATGCTGAATACTCTGGTGAGCTAGAAATTCCGGTTGTCAAAAATATCAAAATTGAATCACCAAAAAAACTAATCAAATTTTCGGAGATTTTTAGATCGTCTGATTTTAATGCATATGTGCATTTTTATGAAGATGATTGTAAATTTGAAAAAATCTGGAAAAATCCAAAGAGATACTTAGAAAGATTGAAAAAGTTCAAAGGCGTTATATCACCAGATTTCAGTATTTATCGTGATATGCCGTTGATCATGCAATATTGGAACATATTTAGAAGTAGAGCTATTGCAACATGGTTAAAAGACAATGGAATAAATGTGATTCCAAATGTTCGAACAGGCGACGAAAGGACTTTTGAAATTGCCTGTGAAGGAATAGAAAAGAATTCTATTATAGCAATCGGGTCACACGGTTGCATAAAATGCAAAGCAGACAGAGCATTCTTTCAAAAAGGATTAGAGCATATTATAAATAGTTTATCTCCTAAAATTATCATCTTATACGGAGCAAAACCTGATAGTATTTTTAATAAATATGAAGAAAAAGTGACTATTATAAACTTTAAAGATGAATTTTATAATAGGGGGAATAACTAATGGGAACAGGAACGCATGGAGGATTCGGTAATACAAAAGGAAATAGGGAAAGTAATAATGCAAAAGAAAAAGTATCATTGCCAACTAACCAATCTCAACTAAAACATATTTTTAGAAATGAGAAAGGTCACTTAAAAAATACTTTAGCGAATCAAAAAATTATTAAAGATTTAGCTAATAATGAGAAATACTTTAAGGGTAAAGATCGCTATGGTAATAGTTGGAACGTTAAGTTAGATAATAAAGGAAGACAGTTATGGGTAGTCTACCAAAATGGGAAGATTAGTGAAGGCGGACGAAATGATGAACCAAGAGAGTGGGACCCCCAGACTGGTCTTAATAATAACCCATTTAAAAAAGGAGGAAAATAATGACTTGTTATGAGCTTTATAAAATGATGTTTTATGGATTGGATGATCAATATGATTTAAATAAAAATGAAAAATTAGGAAAATTTCTAAGTGCTATGAACCCATTCTTGTTTAAGGGGGAAGGTTCTGCTGATCCATCAATATATGAAAAATTTAAAGTTGAGTACGAAAGTAATTTTAGTAAGGAATGTACAATTGAAGAAGGCTACTATTTTGCAAAAGAATGGTTAAAGAAACAAAATAACGTAGAATTGAATAATGCTTTTGAAAAAATAACAATAGAAGAGTGGATTGAAGCTGCTAATAAAATGAAATAAAAAGAAAAACTGTCGAGCGTGAAGTTCGGCAGTTTTTTATTGCTACTTAAAAATGGTAGTGGTATAATTGCTTTGTATTTTAAGATTTAAGGAGATCATATGGCTTCAAATTTTCAGAATATAATTAAAGAGCTTTGTGAAGAAAAAGGAATTGAATACGAAATTATTTCAAATGGTTGGATCTTTATTTTAAAGAAAGATCACATAGTAAAGTCTATCTTTGGATACAAGTTTGATTTAAATAGCTACAATGCTGGTACAATTTGTGATGATAAGTATGCAACATCTGAATTGTGTAAATTATTGAATATCCCAGTTGTTGATGAAGAAATCTTCTACAAAGAAACAAATAAAAAGAAATATGCTGAAGGAAAGAATACATATGAAGCTTTATTAAAATACTTTAATGAAAACAATCAAGACGTTGTTTTAAAACTAACAGATGGAACATGTGGTAAAGATGTTTTTCACATTGAAGACACAGAAAACTTAGAAAAAGCATACAAAGAAATCATGATGACTAATGACTCAGTATGTGCTAGTCCATATTATGATGTTGAGAATGAATATCGTGCCATTATTTTAAATGGTGAAGTTAAGCTATTATATAAGAAGGTTAGACCAATTGTTGTTGGTGATGGACATTCAACAATTGCTGAATTACTTAAAGAATTCAATCCATACTATTTTAAAAATTACGAAAACGATGTTGTACTACGTGAAGGTGAAGAATACAAATATGGGTGGAAGTTTAATTTAGCAGCTGGATCATTGCCATCATTTGATATAGGAAACGAAATAAAAGAAGAAGTAACAGACTTTGCAGTTAACACAGCAAAACAATTAAATATGGGATTTTGTAGTGTTGATGTAATTAAGTGCGAAGATAAATACAGAGTTATGGAAGTAAATACAGGAGTAATGATGAATAGATTTATTCACGAAGCTCCAGATGGATATAGCATTGCAAAGCAAATTTATTCAGATGCAATTGATGCAATGATGAAATAATACAAAAGATTATAGGAGAAAGGTTATGAAAAAAATAACTGGACCAGCCAGCACTGAAAAGCGTGCATACAAAGTAAAAAGTGCAGTCATTAAAGGTTACGAGTACACAAAATCATACTACAAAATGGTCGATGGTAAGCCTGAAAGATGTGAAGAAGGAGATGATAGTGCATTAACTATCGTAAGCATTAGAAAAGCCGGACAAGAAAGAGGAAGCAAATCTTTCATCTTCTCAGAAGGTTACATTGGAGCAGAGAAAGCCTACAAAGATGACAGTACTAAAAGAAAGTCTATTGCTAGAAAAGATGGCTTTGGTGTTTCTTACTTAATTAAATATATTGAAGAAAACGAAAAGCAGGGAATTGATAACTTCCATGTTATGTTTTTGAGCAATAAAGAAACCTCTGAAAATCAAGCAACATTATTTGCAGAAGCAATCAAAGATGTTTCTGGTGAAGGCATCGACACAACTTATATGTGGTGCCATTCTAAATCTGGTTTATTAGCTTTGCGTGCTTTTGAAAAATTAAAAGAAGCAGGTGATAGCACTGTTTTATCAAAAGTAAAAGCTGTTATTACATCAATGCCAGCAAAAGGAACAGACTCAGTTGATAGAAATGCAATGGCTGACAAAATTAGAAAGAATAAAGTTCTAAGTGTATTACCATTTGGTGGATTTATCAAAACAGGTGCTCTAGCATTCTATGATAGTTTCTTATATAGACCAACACCAGCACAGGTTGATCTAAAGAAACAAAACACACAAGCATTGGTTCCAGTAGAAAAATCTAAACTTAGAAAATTCTTTGATAAAGTATGGGGTAACTCTGCTTTTGAAAAAAGAGTTGTTGAAAAAGAAAAACAAGTTCCTTATGATCCAGGATACTTAGGAAGAACAGTTGGAGACGAAAGTCTAGCAACAATAGAAGATGTTAACTACAAGGTTTTACCGGTTAACATCGAATTACAAGATGCGTTAAAAGCAATTGTTAAACATGCACAAATTATGCCTTTCATTTTATATGCTAAAAAAGCAATGACTAAACAAAAAGGCGATGGAATTATAACTCGTGATGAGCAAGGAATAGACGATATTCACGCTAAATTCAAAAAGAGTATTGAAGTTAAAGCTGGACATGATATTCCAACATCACCTGAAGCCCTAAAAACAATTAGAGCTGAATTGTTAAGCAAAGATGAAGGACAAGAAAGATAGAGGAAACATAATGAAAGTTTTAATAGGAACAGCCAATCCAGGTAAGATTGAAGGCGCAAGACAAGCTTTCGAAAAGTTCTTTGATGATGTTGAAATTGAAGGAATAAAAGTTTCATCGGATGTTCCAGATGAACCAGTAGATGATCAAATCTTTCAAGGAGCTAAAAACAGGGTTGAGAATTTAATTAAATATGATAAAGAAAATAATGTAAATGCAGATTTCTATATTGGAATAGAATCTGGAATTACAGAGAGATTAGGTAAATGGATTATAATCCAAATAGCTTACATTAAGGATAAAAATGGGAAAGAAAGCGTTGGGACAAGCGCTGGATTTCCAGTACCAGAAAAGTATGTTCAAGAAATAATAGATACTGACTTAGGAAAAGTAATGGACAGACTTTTTGATGGTGATGGATTAAAGAATACAAAAGGCGGAATTGCATACTTAACCAAAGATGCAGTTACAAGATATGATTTTACAAGAGAGGCCTTTATTATGGCTTTAACACAGTTTATTAATGGTGACAAATGGAGTGATTAATATGGAAATTACAAGACCAACAGTAATGGAAATTAGCAAAGAAAACTTTAACTATAATGTACAACAAATTCAAAACTATGTAGGTGAAAACGTAGAGTTAATGCCAGTTATCAAAGCTAATGGATATGGTACATACGTTAACACACAATTAGATTTAATTAATCAATTTAATATAGTAGCAGTTGCGACAGTTGATGAAGGTGTAAAGATTAGAGAACTTGGATATGACAAAGAGATCTTTGTTTTAAACCAAGCCTTTGAGAGTGAAATAGAAAAGATACTAAAATATAATCTAGTTGTTGGTATTAGTTCATATGGATTTGCTGAAAAATTAGCAGAAACACAAAAAGATGTAACTGTTCATGTTGAAATTGGAACTGGTATGGGAAGAACTGGAGTTCATCCATACAGATTAGAAAAGTTCTTAAGAAGCTTATCATCAAATATTAAAGTAGAAGGTATCTACACACATATGTCTTCAGCAGATATTGATGATGAATATACAAAGAAACAGATCGAATCATTCAATTATGCAATTGATGTTGCGAAGAGCATTGTTGGAGAATTAAAGTATATTCATGCAGGAGCATCGAATGGATTATTAAATTATCCAGAAGCACACTACAATTTAGTAAGACCAGGAATTATTCTTTATGGATATGCTGCTTCTGATACTACATTTGATAAGATTGATTTAAAACCAATAGCAACACTAAAATCTAAGATTACCTTCTTAAAAGAAGTAGAATCTGGAACAAGTATTGGATATAGCAGAAGTTATATTACTGATAAGAATATGAAAGTAGCAACTATTCCAATTGGATATGCTGATGGATTCAGAAGAACATTCTCAAATGGTTGGGAAGTTTTAATTAATGGTAAGAGAGCAAAGATAATCGGAAAAGTTTGCATGGATAGTTTTATGGCAGATGTAACTGATATTCCGGATGTTAAAGTGGGGGATGATGTTTATATTTGGGATAACAAAGAAATAAAATTAGAAGATTTATCAGATAAATGCGATACAATTAATTATGAAATTATAAGCCAAATTGGGGATAGAGTTCCAAGAAGATTTATATAAGAAACAAAAAAGACAAGAATTATTTTTTACATTCTTGTCTTTTATTTTGAATTCTTTTGACTAAAGAAATCTAAGATATCTTGTAATGGATTAGCACTATTCATAACTTTATTTGTTAATTCTTTATCTTCATCATCGTCGTAGTATCCAGGATTGTATTCTTCAGGTGTACTGTTTTGTACTGTATTGTTTTCAACAGTGTTGTTTGTCTTCTTATTACTTCCTAGTGTCATCATTAAGACACCTCTAAGTAATAATACGAAAGCAACAAATACTAATATACCGAAGAAGAAATTTGAACCAACTGTTTTGATTCTATATACATAGTAATCAAATGCAGAAGCTGGCTTTCCAGTATCACTATAATAGAAAGTACGCTTTGGCTTTTTACCATTTGTATAGGCTTCTGTGTCTTCTGGTCTAGTACGATGTGTGTACTCACTGCGATCTGTATAACTACTTCCAGCAGATGCACGTGGATTTACAAAAGAATCTGTAAATCTGTTATAGTAGCCTCTTGGTGAATCACCAAAATACTTTGAACCGAATCCTGATCTTGATTCAGAACTTGAACTTGTTCTTGGGCCTGAGCTAGCAGTAGCATTATTCATCTTTTGATGTAAGTAGTCAATCTCATCTTCTAGATCTTTATTCTTATTCAACACATATTCATATTCTTCATAAGAAATATTAGGAGAAGATTCCTCAAGTTCTTTGTCGTATTCTTTACGTTTAAAATCATCAGATAGGGTGTTATAGGCCTCACTTATAGCCTTAAATCGCTCTTCTGCAGCGGCTCTATCTGTTTCTGTAGTACTATCTGGATGGTACTTTTTGGCCAGAACTTTGTAGGCTTTCTCTATTACTTCTTTAGAAGCTGTTTTACTTACTTCTAATTCATCATAATAATTTTTTTTCATTGGTTAACCTCGAAAAAATTATAACAATAAATAATAAGTTAGTAAACTGTATAAGATTAATTTTATTGCTAAAATTGTAGTGAAATGGTATAATTAAACCGCTTGAAAGAGTATGAAAAAGGACGAAAAAATGAGTACATGCTATAAAGAAAATGAATTGAATGATGAGACTTTAAAACAAATTGCTGATTCAATAAATGATGGCAAAGTTATTATTTTTCCAACAGAAACAGTTTATGGAATTGGTGTAAATGGTTTTGATGAAGAAGCAATAAAGAAAATTTATGAAATTAAGCAAAGACCTTACAATAAACCAATCAGTTTATTAGTAAATAG
>JAEEGL012811659.1_pt1 | contig 16287 bp, 12 predicted proteins | sample 9134231 | NCBI WGS metagenome assembly JAEEGL01 (sample SAMN16246548, study PRJNA631951) | gut metagenome | biome: gut microbiome; feature: rumen; material: fiber-attached | host: Bos | place: Iran: Karaj | collected 2018-10
AAAGGAGCGTTGTCTCCGCGGTTTCATCCTGCCATTTGAAGGCCATCGAATCCCGCGGGAATTTGGCGGTCGCCCCCTGCGCTCTGGACTCGGCGATGCTGTCCATCGTCAGCACCAGTCCGTCCACCGGGAACGGCATGGACTCGACCGAATCGGCAAAGGCTTTTTCCGCTTCCGCGACCGTCTCGCCCGTCACTATTTTGTATTCCACAGGGGTAAATCCAAGCTGCGCCAGCCATTTCAGCTGGTTTTCCTTGGAATCCTCGAAATCTGCCTCGTTGCGGTCACACTCCACAAGCGTGTAGGCAATGACCTGTACATGGCGCTTCGCGGCGATGCGGCTGTCAAGCTGACGCACCGAACCGCTGCAGAGATTGCGTGGATTCTTATAGCGCTCGTTTTCATCGAGCGAGGCATTGATCGCTTCAAAGTCTTTGTAAGAAATCAGTGCTTCCCCGCGCACGACAAGGTGTCCCGGATAATCGATTTCCTTCGGAACCCCTCCGAACACGCGCGCGTTGCTGGTGATGACTTCTCCGATCTCTCCGTTTCCGCGGGTAGCCGCCTGTACAAGCTTGCCCTCCTCGTAAGTCAGCACGATCGTCAGACCGTCGAGCTTCCACGAGAGCATGCCCCTGCGGTTTCCGAGAAACGCGGCGAGCTCCTCGATGTCCTTGGTTTTGTTGAGCGATTTCATCGGAAGCGCATGCCTGACTTTCGGCAGTGCGCTCACGACCTCGTAGCCGACCTCCTGCGTCGGACTCGAGGGCAGAATGATCCCGCTCTCCTTTTCAAGCCTCTCCAGCTCATCATAAAGAGCATCATATTCATAGTTGGACATGATCTCTTTGCTGGTCTGGTAATAAGCGTAGCGAGCCTTATTCAGTGTTTCGACCAGTTCGGTCATTCTGGCTTTTACATCCATGCTCTTGTCCTCAGACCTTCTTTAGTCCTGCCAGCTTCGCAAAAAGCAGCTTTTCTCCCACCTTCGCAAAATTGACTCTCACCTGATAATCGGCATTGACAAACTTTACCTCAGTCACGACGCCAAGGCCGAACTTCTTGTGCTGCACGGTATCTCCCACATGGAACAGCTGCGATGCGGGCTCGCTGATCCCTGTGCTTTGGCTCTGCGGCATCTTGGCCGTTTCAGCCCGCTGCGAAAGCGCTCCCTTCGACACGGAAGGAGCCGGTGTTTTCGGGTATCCGCCGAACTTTCTCGGCGTATACCGCTCCCAGTAGGATTCGGGCTGCGCCCAGTCATCCCGGCCGCCAAAACGCGGCGCTTCCGGGGCGTCCATCTGTACCCCGTCCTTCGGCAGCTCATTTAAGAATCTCGACTTTTTGGAGATCTGCGTTTCACCATGAACGCGGCGCTCTCGCGCGTACGTCATATAAAGCTTTTTCTCCGCGCGCGTGATGCCAACGTAGCACAGACGCCTCTCTTCCTGCATCTCTTCCTCGTCCCCCGTAATGCTGAGATAGCCGGGGAACAGACCGTCCTCCAGACCCGTCATAAACACGACCGGGAACTCCAGGCCTTTGGCACTGTGCAGGGTCATCAGGGAGACGTAATCGTCCCCCTCATTCATCTCATCGATCGCTGCGACAAGCGACAGCTCATCAAGGAAGCCTTCAAGCGATGCCTCATCATTCTCTTCTTCATACTGATTGGCACGTCCGATCAATTCCTCGATATTGCCCATGCGGTCCTCAAGCTTGACCGGGTCGTCCGCACGCAGGTATTCTTCATACCCGATCTTCTCAAGCAGGGTGCGGATCAGCTTCTCGATCGGATCCACATCCTCCATCGCCCTCAGGTCCAGAATCAGCTGGGCAAATTCCGCCAGCTTTTTCGCGCTGCGCTTGAGATCCGGGATCTCCACGGCCATGTCACAGGTCTCGGTAATGCCGAAACCGCCCTCCGAAGCAAAAGCACGGAAGCGCTCGGCGCTGACATTGCCGATGCCTCTTGCCGGCACGTTGATAATGCGGTCGCAGGCCACGTAATCATGGTCATTGGCGACAAGGCGCAGGTAGCAAAGCAGGTCTTTGATCTCCTTGCGCTGATAGAAAGGCGTGCCGCCGTAGAGCTTATAAGGGATCGTACCGCGTCCGAGTCTTTCTTCCAAAGCTCGAGACTGCGCGTTGGTGCGGTAAAGGATCGCGAAATCCTTATAATCGTAGGCGCCGCTCTCCTTCAGCTCCTTGATCGTGGAAGCCACATAGCCGGCCTCCTCGTTTTCGTTCGGCGTCTCACGGACGACCACGTCATCCCCTTCCGGATTCTCCGTCCAAAGGGTTTTCGCCTTTCGCTCTTCATTGTTACGAATCACGCAGTTCGCCGCGTTCAGGATCTTGCCGCTCGAGCGGTAATTCTGTTCCAGGCGAATGACAAGCGCATCCGGGAAATCCTTTTCAAAGTCCAGAATGTTGCGGATGTTCGCTCCGCGGAAACGGTAGATCGACTGATCATCATCACCGACAACGCACAGGTTGCGGTAGCGCTTTGAGAGCAGGCGGATCAGCATGTACTGAGCCGTGTTGGTGTCCTGATACTCGTCGACCATCAGATAGCGGAACCGGTTCTGGAAATAATCGAGCACGTCCGGATGGTCCCGGAACAGCAGCACGGTATTGTTGATGATATCATCAAAATCCATCGCCTGGTTTTCCTTCAGCGTCCGCTCGTACTGTTCATACACCAGCGCGGTCTTTTTCCTAAACAGGTCATTTCCCGAAGCGCGGTCTGCGTATGCTCCCGGCCCGATCAGCTCATTCTTGGCATTGCTGATCTCCGCGAGAATGGCTCTGGGGGTGAACATCTTGTCGGAGATGTTCTGCTCCTTCAGAATTCGCTTGACGACGGCCTTCTGATCATCCGGATCATAGATCGTAAAGCGTTTGTCATACCCGATCCGATCCGCATACATTTTCAGGATCCGAATGCAGGCGGAGTGGAAGGTGCAGATCCAGGCATCCTGCACACGGTCCCCGGACAAAGCGTCCGCTCGCTCACGCATCTCCTTGGCTGCCTTGTTGGTGAAAGTGATCGCAAGGATCTGCCTTGAGGGAACGCCCATCTCCTCGGTAAGATAAGCGATGCGGTGCGTTAAGACCTTCGTTTTTCCGCTTCCCGCGCCCGCTAAAATGAGCACCGGGCCGTCTGTCTGAAAAACGGCCCGTTGCTGCATCTCGTTTAAACTGTCATATTTATCCATACTGTCTTAGATTCCTTCACTTGTCTTTAAGAGGGGAATATTTAAACGATCCGTCCCGATCAGGACAAAGACGCCTTCCCGCATGATATCGGTGCGGTTGCCCTCTTCGGTGATCACGGACAGCTGTGCGATCGACTCAAACGGGATCGAAAGCCGCCACGACACCTTCGCACGTCTCTCCTGCGGTTTTGCCTCAGCCGTCTCCGTCTCCGCATTTGCTTCAGGCTTAGCCTCCGGCTTTACCTCAGCCTTATCCTCCGGCTTTGCCTCTTCCACGGCTGCTTCCGGCTTTTCTTCGTCCTTCGTCTCTGCCTTCTCTTCGGCCTCAGCCGCAGCGACGGCCGGCTTTGACTCCTCCGCCTTCAGCTCCTCAACATCGCCCGACAGCACCGTTTTGGCATTTCCGGCATTGTAGCGTACACTGCCTCGGATCCCGGGCGTCTCCTCACCGATCACGATGCTCGGCATCAGGCTTCGGCGCAGCAATCCTTCCAGATCCTGCCAGCCGTCGGCTTCACAAAGCGCTTTGTAGGCATCGGTGTTCGTGCCGATCGCGAGCTCGCTGATGGGAAGCGAATCGGTTTGGCGCAGCAGCTTATTGCGGATCAGCTGGCGGTTTTCCGCTTCCGTCTCGAAATTGTCACAGCTGTAATCGCAGATCACGCCCTCTTCAAAGACAAGCTTGAGGTTACGGAAGCAGGTTCCGCCAACGTTGGCTTCCGCAAGGTGCAGGACACCGTTGGTTTCGCCAAGCTGCGGGATCGTGTAGACACTGCCGCCGGGCAGCACACCGGCTCCCGAGTCGGCGAGGAAATTCGTCTCCGCCTGCGGATTCCGGATCGGATGAAGGGCGACAAGAAGGTCGGTCTCGTTGCCGTCCTTTCCGGCAAGGTAGACAAAGCTGCCCCGGTCAAGCGCATCGCAAAGCACCTGCTGCGGACGTTCTGCGTAGATCTTAGCTGAAGCCAGCTTCAGATACTTTGTAAGCTTATCACCAAACGTTTCGGAAGCTTCGTACGCCGGAAGGATCATCGAAACCATGGCGCACTGACTCAGCTGTCCCTTCTCAGAAACATGGTTCAGGAACCGCTCCTTGAGCGCCTGCACTTCCTGAGCCTTCTTCTCAGACTGACGCACGCTGTAGCGCCCGAACAGACGCTGCGGTTTGCCGCCCGGTCCCTTTCCTCTCGGTTCCGGAACCATGCGGACCGCTTCCACACCCTGAAGGATCCGGATCGTGCCGGCAAAGCCCTTCAGCAGCGCTTCATTGTCAACGGCGCACTTTTCCGCACATTCATCGGTGATCGACTCCGCCTCACTGATCGGGAAGCGCATCATATCACCGTTATGGTCACGGAGATAAGCCGGGCTGACTGCCTGGGTTTCGATATGACGGATAAACGGAACATAGTCCTTTTCCTTCAGCTTTTCGGCTACACATTTTGCCAGAAGCTCGCAGCCGGCCGGATAGTCGATCGCAACGACCTTACGCTTCACAGTATAGTCTTCACTGTCGCTGTAGCGGCGGTACGGATGCTGCACCTCACGGTTCTTCAGGTCTGCCTCAAAGCTGTCTGCAAGCGAAGCGGCAGCCTCCGCGATGAGGCTGTCATCCATCTCATGGAACGCCTTGTACCAGCCCATCTCGGTCTCCGAGATCGTCAGATTCATCTCGTAGAGATAGTAAGGCTCCATGAGATTATGGCCGGTAACGATATCCGTCAGATATTCATCCGCCGGGGAGAAATGCTCGGTAAAGAAGATCGACTCGCGCTCAGAAAGATCATCGCGCCAGAAATCCTGGTAAAGGGAGATCAGCGATTCCGCCTTGACCTGGCCTTTGCCGCTGATTCGCTTAGACAGCTCGACATACAGATCCATCAGCTTCAGCAGGCGGAAACGGCGGTGCTTGATCGCTTCCTCCGGAGCCTTCAGAAACAGCGCGGAAAACATCGAAAGCGCTTCGCCGACCTCTTTTGCCTGATTGTTCAGGTTGGCTGTACTGGCAAAACCGGTCATATAGCCCTCGACACTCAGATCCTGATACAGCTTTTTCTGCTCTTCCTTCAATTCCTGAAGCGAGGCATAATTCAAATAATCCGTGCTGCGCTTTTCTTCGAGACTGCAGGCATAGACAAGATACTCGCCCCAGTACTTGGAATAACGCATCATACGGTCTCTGAAGTTTTTATCTCCCGGCGCCATCATCTCCGATACATGTTTTTCCATATAGGCGCGGAGTTCAAGGTATCTCGCTTCCGCTTTGGTATTATACAGTTTATAGAATTCCTCGTATGAAAACATAGGATCCTCCGATCTGTCTCTGTGTATGAAAAAAGGGCGTTACAATATGTAACGCCCTTTAGCTGGGCATGAAGGATTCGAACCTACGAATGCTGGAGTCAGAGTCCAGTGCCTTACCGCTTGGCGAATGCCCAATGTGCTCGTGAAAGAGCTTTTTTGTTAGCTCTTTCACACAAGCAAAACATATTATATCTCTCGTACTTTGGATTGTCAACCGTTATTTTGGAAAAAATTCCTATTTTGAACGGTTACGCTTCAGATACTCCTGTTCCATCTCGGGAGTGACCCTCGGAACATGGACCGTGATCTCTTCCGTCTGCTTGATGGCTGCGGTATCGATCTTCTCGGTCGGAGACATCTCATAAGGATCCGGCGCCTTGTGATTCTGCGCTCTCAGCTCCGTCTGCATATTCAAAGAAGCGCGTCCGATCTCGAAGCCCGCCTGGTTCAGGCGATCGCTGATCTTGCGGTCGGATTTCTTTCCGTCTTTCTTGTTTTCAGCTTTGAGCTTGGCGTAGCTTTCCGTGATTCGCTGATAAAGCTTTTCCGCCTCCTCTTCTCCAATATCCAGCATACGGCAGAGCGTGATCGTGCGGTGATCCAGCTTGCGCGGTCCGGATTGAACGGCCTTGACATTGCTGAGCGAAACGTACGGTCCGATGTGCGAGCGATGTTTGTAGAACGTAAGGATCGCGTAGGATTCCTGTCCGCGTACGAGGTACGCCTCCAGATCCCCCATCGCGTCGAGCAGCTTCGCGGGATCTTCCTTGCGCATATCCGCACGGATCTCACGATAGCGCTCCACATACGGAACGTGCCACTCTTCCTTCTTTTCCAGCCAGACCTTCTTCGTTTCATCGTACGGGCGGCTGATGAAATAGGCGATGATATAGTACGGAATCAGGATCTTCAGAGCCCATTCGATGATCCACAGAAGAAGCAGCGGGATCGAGTTGATCATCACTCCGTTGATACTTGCCACGCCATAGGGAAGGATCCGAACCAGCGCTGCAAATACCTTGTCAGGACGGAAAAACAGTCTGACCCAGGTAGAAGCAAGGCGGCCGATTGCAACGCCCTGCGACCACATTTCTGCCATGCCCTTCTCCCAGATCTCCTGAACCAGGTTGACATAGACACAACGGCCGAAATAAAGCGTTGCCGCAAGGATGATGATCGAGATGATCCTTACCAGCTTAGGATGACGGATCCGACAGGCTCTCGAAAGCCACAGCAGCCAAAGTCCGTGAAGCGTCAGGCTAAGCGCGATCACCAGCACTCTCAGGAAAAGATTTCCCAATATCCGCATCAGATAGACATACGAGGCTTCGATCAAAAAGCAGCCCAGAAGACCGCCGATAATAAAAAGCAGCAACCCGGCAATCGGGACTTTTTTTGACGGCCTGTAGGTCTGATATGCCATAGGATCTTCTCCTTTCAGTCATAGTGTATGAATAGAAATATCATACCATATTTTCAGATATGACGCAACCCGGGGCGTTTTCAGCTTTCATTAAGCCTGCTTCCTTCTGTTTGGCTTCCGCGGCTTTTTTTCGAAGTCCGCCAAAGAAGCGCTGCAGGATCGTGCGGCTTTCCTCCTCGAGCATCCCGGTCTCCACCTCACATCGATGGTTGAACCGAGGCTCGATCAGCAGGTTGAAGATCGAACCGGCACAGCCGGCTTTCGGATTCATTGCTCCGATCACCACGCGCTTGATCCTTGCCTGCACGATCGCACCGGCACACATCGGGCACGGTTCCAGCGTCACATACAGCGTGCAGTCCTCCAGACGCCAGTCACCGATCACACCGGAGGCCTGATTGATCGCCTCCATCTCCGCGTGCGCCAAGGGATTTCCGAGCGTGTTGCGCCGGTTCCTTCCCTCGCCTATGATCTCTCCATCTCTCACGATGACACAGCCGATCGGCGTTTCCTCATCCAAAGCCGCTTCCTCTGCCAGAGCAAGCGCTCGTCTCATATAATCTTGTTCTTCCATCATTTCAGCCGCAGTTTCTCCAGATACTTTCCGCCGGGAAGGTTATGCATATCCCGCGTAGTCATTCCCTCGAAATTGACCATAAAGGTGAAATAACTGACAATGCCGGCAAGAACCGCGCCGATCACTGACACCGCGTTCGATCCGGTGATTGCAAAAAGCAGCAGATAAACGATGACGCAGACTACCGCCATCAAGGCACTGCAAAGGATCGGCCCCTTGGAAAGCTTCCAGAAATCGATCTTGACGTTGCAGAATTTCATGGCCGCCGAAAGATTCAGCACCATAATAAAGAAGCTGAACAAAGCCGAGTTGATCGCCAGTGAATAGATGCCAAGATGCAGGACACGCACGGTAACAAAATTCAAAATGCAGGAGAAGACAACGCCGATGATCGTGTGGATCATCGGATACTGCTGCTTGTTCATGCCCTGCAGCACGCCGCTCGCCGCATAGTTCAAGCAATAGAATACCACCGAAAAGCTTCCGACCCAGAACAGCTCGCCGCCCAAAGGCGAATGCGCGAACATCATTTTCAGCACCGGTTTCCCGAGCGTCATCAGTCCGACCGCGCACGGGATCGCCACGATCAGAATCGTTTTGATGAGAGTGTAGAATTCCTGCTCCAGCTCATCCATCTTATTCTGCGCAAACGAGGCGGCTACCGCGGGGACGGCTGCGGAACCGAGTGAATCTCCGATCGCGATTGGCAGATTGATAAGGACGACAAACTTGCCGGTATAGATGCCGCGCATCGCAACCGCCAGTTCCGGATTGTACCCCTCGGCCATCATCAGGCCGCCGAACATGCTCGCGTCAAGAATGCCCTTGATCGAAAATGCGCTCGAAGCCAGGACGATCGGGATCATCAGCTTCAGGATCTCACCGTAGATCTGTTTATCGCTCTCCGGCTCAGTCTCCTGCGGAGTCTCTTTTTCCTTCGCGATCGACATGCCGCGATAGATGTAGTAGCAGAATACGAGGAAGACCGCTCCGCCAATCGAGCCGATCAGGGTACCTAAAATACCGCCGGTCACCGACCAGGCCATTCCGCCCGCGTTAAACAGTACGTAAGCCAGCACGACCGCGAACACCGCGTGCAGAAAGCCATCGATGAGCTCGGAGATCGCCGTCGGCTTCATGTTGTTGAGGCCCTGGAAATAACCTCGCAGAATGCTTCGCAGCGACACGATAAAGAGCGTCGGTCCGAGGAACCGGATCGGCCTTGCAACCTCCGGATTGTGATAGAGCATCGCGATCTGCTCGCTGAAAAGCAGCATGATCATCATGCTGACAAAACCGATGCCGCCGACAAGGATCAGTGCGCACTTGACGACCTTTTTCGCATCCTTCCACCGCCCGGTCGCAAATCGCTCTCCAAGCAGTTTGGAAAGCGTCGTCGGGATCGCCATCGAGGAAAACACCAGAAAAAAGCTGTAGACCTGATACGCATCACCGTACGTTCCGAGCCCGTGGTCTCCCCAGAGATTGGTGACCGGGATCCGGTAAAACACGTTCATCAACCGAACCAAAAACGTGGCCGCAACAAGGATACTTCCCTGCGTAACGAGGTTTTTGGCGCTGTCTGAACGCTGTTTGTTGTTTTGCAGTAAATTCATAATTATCTCGGGAGTCCGGCCGCTTCCAGAATCGCTTCCTGTCTGGCAAACATGACCGTTTCCTCTTCCTTCACCATATGATCATAACCGAGCAGATGCAGCACGCTGTGGACGGCCAGGAATGCCATTTCCCGCTTCAGGCCGTGACCGTAGGCTTCCGCCTGCTCCATCGCCCTCTTCAGACAGATCACGATATCCCCAAGCACGACCTCACCGGTTTCCGGGTCGGTCTCCTGCTCTTCAAGAGCTCTCTGCACCCTCTCAGCGGGCACCTCTCCCTCTTCATATTCCAACATAGGAAACGAGAGCACGTCGGTCACGCTGTCGATCTCGCGGAACTCCGCGTTGATCGAGCGGATCTCTTCTTCATCCACCACGCGCAGACTGATCTCCACCGGCGCTGTGACGTTTTCTTCCTGAAGAGCCGTCATGACCGCTTTCTCAAGCACCGCATTCATCTCATCGGTTGCTGCGTTTTCCGTCTCGGTTTCCCATTCAATCCAAAGACTCATTTTATCCTCAATTATTTCATGTATTTTTTGAACGGATCCGAAGACTGGGTGTCTTTTCCGTTCTTTTCGTACGCCTCAACGATCTTCTGGACCATCGGGTGACGCACGATATCCGCGCGGCTTAAGCTGCAGATCCCGATGCCTTCGATGTCCTTCAGAATCTGTGTTGCCTGCCGTAAGCCGGATTTCTGTCCGTCCGGCAGGTCGATCTGCGTCAGGTCGCCGGTAATGACAGCCTTAGACCCAAAGCCAAGACGCGTCAGGAACATCTTCATCTGCGCCTGCGTGGTATTCTGCGCCTCATCGAGCACGATGAACGCATTGTCAAGCGTACGGCCGCGCATGTAGGCCAAAGGAGCTACCTCAATAGCGCCCTTTTCCATGTTGTGCTGCGTTGCGTCCGGACCCATGATCTCATAGAGCGCATCGTAAAGCGGTCTCAGGTAAGGATCGATCTTGCTCTGAAGATCACCCGGCAAAAAGCCAAGGCGCTCCCCGGCTTCGATCGCAGGACGTGTCAGAATCAGGCGGTTCACTTCACCGGCCTTGAACTTTTCGATCGCCATGGCCATCGCCAGGTAGGTTTTGCCGGTACCGGCGGGACCGATGCCGAAGGTCAGCATGTTGTCACGGATCGAACGTACATAGCGCTTTTGTCCGAAGCTTTTCGGACGGATCGGTTTTCCGGCCTTGGTAAAACAGACAACGTCGCTCATCAGCTCGCTGACATCCCGCTGCCGATCCTCCTGAGAGAGGTTCAAAAGGTAATTGACATGCTGTGTACTGATCGTTTCGCCCATGCCGGCTATCTTGATCAGGCTTTTAAGCACCGACACGCAATGCTCGACATCTTCGTCTTCCCCGCTGATCCGAATCCCGTCACCACGGTTCATGATACTGCATTGACAGTTTTTCTCCAGCAGCTTGATGTTCTCATCGAAACTGCCAAACACATTTTGGATCTGGCCGGCCGGAATCAGAATCGTTTGCTCCATACAGGTCTCCTGTTTGTTTTACTTTTCCATCTTGAAACGGCACTTCACGGCAAAGATCATCGCGATCGTCTTGCCATCCGTGATCGTACCGTCTTCGATCATCTGAATCGCTTCATCCACGGTGTAGCGCTTGATCTCGATATATTCGTCCGGATCAAGGTGCTGATGGGTGGGTTTCAGATCTTCACAAAGATACATCGAGATCTTCTCGCTGCAGTAGCCCGGCGTTGCATAGTAGTCGAACAGGAAGGTCGTTTTTCCGGCTTTCATTCCGGTCTCTTCTTCCAGTTCACGCACCGCGCACACCTCGGGCGACTCGCCCGGGTCTACCAGCCCTGCCGGAACCTCAAGCATCGTCAGATCCGTACCGTAGCGATACTGCTCAACAAAAAGCATTTTTCCGTTTTCATCGATTGCCGCGATGGCGGACGCTCCGTGCTTTTTCAAAATGCACTCACGGATCGCTTCTTTACCATTGTCAAAGCGGATCTTATCGCGATGAACCTCCATCAGTTTGCCATCAAAAACGGTATTCGATTCCAGCAATGTAAAATTCTTCATTTGGAAACTCCCACGTTATTTTTATATTTTTCAGTCGATCTTTTTATGAGCTGCCGCTTCGACTGCGGCTTCGATCGCGGCTCTGAAGCCGTGCTCCTCCAGTGCCATCACGCCGCGGATCGTTGTGCCTCCGGGCGAACAGACCGCATCCTTCAGCGCTCCCGGATGTTCTCCGGTCTCGAGCACCATCTTGGCTGCGCCAAGCACCGTCTGCGCCGCCAGCATGGTCGCATCCTTTCGGAACAGGCCTTCCGCGACACCGGCATCCGCCATCGCCTCGATGAGGATATAGATGTACGCCGGACCGCAGCCGGAAACGCCCATCGCCGCGTCCATCAGGTTTTCATGGATCGGCATCACGCGCCCGGTCGCTTTGAGCAGGCCGATCATATAGTCTTGATCCTCCGCCTTGACCGTCTCGGAGAAGCAGATCGTGTGCATGCCTTCGCGGACCAGCGCCGGGGTGTTCGGCATGATCCGAACGATCGCTGTCTCTGCGCCGAAGGCTGCCTGATAGTAGGCAATGGTTCTTGACGCGACGATTGACGCAATGATCTTGCCGTCCGTCAGGCCTTTCATCTCATCCACGACCGGCTGCAGATACTGCGGCTTCACCGCGAGAAAAACGATATCGGACGCCTTCACAAGCTCCGTGACAGAAGCTTCAGCGATCGCTCCCGCTTTCTCAACGGCGCGATCGGTCGCTTCTTTGGAAATGTCGTAAACGTGCAGAGAGCAGCTGCCCTTCATGCCGCTCATCAGGGCATAGCCCATGTTGCCGGCACCGATAAATCCGACGTTTCTCATACGCTCAAGCTGGCAGTCAGGCCAAGCTCCTCCTCATTGGCTTTCAGGATCGGATCGATGTATTCGGTCAGGAAATCCTCCACCTGCGACGGAGCACGGCCGATGAAGTTCTCCGGCTTCACCGCTGCCATCAGCTCTTCCCTTGTCAGCTTGAAGGTGTCATCCGCAAGAATGCGCTCCAAGAGGTCATTGGGCTTGCCTTCCTGCTTGACCTGAGCCGCCGCGGCCATGGAGTGAACGCGCACGCGCTCATGAAGCTCCTGGCGGTCGCCGCCGCGCTTGACCTCTTCCATCAGGATCATCTCGGTCGCCATGAACGGCAGCTCGCTCATCACATGAGCTTCAATGACCTTCGGATAGACCACCATGCCGCTCGTAACGTTCAGCATGATCTGCAGAATGCCGTCCATCGCGAGGAAGCTTTCCGCCACAGCGACACGCTTGTTGGCGGAGTCATCGAGCGTACGCTCAAACCACTGGACCGAAGCCGTCATCGCCGGATCCAGCTCGTTGATCATGACATAGCGGGCCAGCGAGCAGATACGCTCCGAGCGCATCGGATTGCGCTGGTAAGCCATCGCGGAGGAACCGATCTGGCTCTTCTCGAAGGGCTCTTCCATCTCCTTAAGGTTCTGCAGCAGACGAAGATCTCCCGCAAATTTATAGCAGGACTGCGCGATCAATCCCAGCACGTTCAGGCAGATCGTGTCAAACTTACGCGGATAGGTCTGGCCTGTGACCGGGTAGGTATCGGCATAGCCCATCTTTTCCGCGATCATCTTATCGAGACGCTTGACCTTTTCCTCATCCTGATCGAAAAGCTCCATGAAGGAAGCCTGCGTACCGGTCGTGCCCTTCGCTCCGCGCAGACGTTTCTTGGCAAGGACCTCTTCAAGCTGTTCATAGTCCATCCAGAGCTCCTGCAGCCACAAGCAGGCACGTTTTCCGACGGTCGTGAGCTGAGCCGGCTGATAATGGGTGAAGCCGAGCGTCGGCATATTCTTGTATTCCCGCGCAAAATGAGCGAGATTGGCCATCACATTGACAAGCTTGACGCGGATCAGCTCCAGCGCTTCGTACATGATCATCAGGTCGGTATTGTCCCCGACATAGCAGCTCGTTGCACCGAGGTGAATGATCGGCTTCGCAGCTTCAGCCTGCATGCCGTAAGCATAGACATGGCTCATGACATCATGGCGAACCACTTTTTCACGCGCTTTGGCAACGTCATAGTTGATATCTTCGGCATAGGCCTTCATCTGCTGAATCGCTTCATCCGAAATGTCGAGGCCAAGCTCCTGCTCGGACTCTGCCAGGGCGATCCAAAGCTTACGCCAGGTCCTGAACTTCTTTTCCTCCGAGAAAAGATACTGCATCTCAGGGCTTGCGTACCGGCTGCCGAAAGGTGATTCAAAACGATCATGCATATCCGCATATCTCCTTTAACACATAATATTACAGTATAATATCTTACCACGTTTCCGGGCAAAATAAAACGGACTTTCCATTCTTTTTTCTTAAAGAACGGAAAGTCCGTTTATGGTTATCTTGTTTGAATCTCGAGACGAATCGCCGTGCGCTCATCGCCGTTGATCGTCGTCGAAGCGAAAGACGGCACGATCACGATCTCGATCCCCTCCGGGGCAAGGTATCCTCTCGCGAGGATCGCAGCCTTCACCGCCTGATTCAGCGCTCCTGCACCGACCACGCGGACCTCGGCTTCACCCTTTTCACGGATCAGCGCCGCAATGGCACCGGCCGACGCGCTCGCGCTCGAGTGAGCCGACACTTTAATGATCTGGTTATCCAAGCGATGAGCCTCCTTTTCGAAGTCTTACTTTGCGTAGTCAACGACACGGGTCTCACGGATCACGTTGATCTTGATCTGACCCGGATAATCCATCTCCTGCTCAATACGCTTTGCCACATCGCGGGCAAGGATCTTCATCTGGTCATCGTTGACCTGCTCCGGTATAACGACCATACGAACCTCACGGCCTGCCTGAATCGCGTAGCTCTTGCTGACGCCTTCGAAGTCATTCGCGATGCTCTCAAGCTTGTCGAGTCTCGAAATGTAGTTTTCGAGGGTCTCGCGGCGGGCACCGGGACGAGCGGCCGAGATCGAGTCGGCAGCCTGAACGAGAATCGCGATCAGACTCTCAGGCTCCACATCACCGTGATGCGCTTCCACTGCGTTGATCACAAGCGGAGATTCCTTATACTTCTTCAGGATCTGAACACCGAGCTGGACATGAGAGCCTTCCATTTCATGGTCAACGGCTTTACCGATATCATGAAGCAGACCGGCGCGCTTTGCCACGCGGACATCGAGTCCGAGTTCAGCGGCCATCAGACCGGTCAGGTGAGAAACCTCGATCGAGTGCTTCAGAACGTTCTGACCGTAGCTCGTACGATAGTGAAGACGTCCGAGAAGCTTAATGATCTCCGGATTCAGACCGTGCACGTTCGTCTCAAAGGTCGCTGCTTCGCCTTCTTCGCGAATCTTGTTCTCGACCTCTTTTGTCGCCTTGCCGACCATTTCCTCGATGCGGGCCGGATGAATACGGCCGTCAACGATGAGCTTCTCAAGCGCGATCCGCGCGATCTCGCGGCGGATCGGATCAAAGCCGGAAAGAATGACCGCTTCAGGCGTATCATCGATGATAAGGTCGATTCCGGTAGCGGTTTCAAGCGCACGGATATTGCGGCCTTCACGTCCGATGATGCGTCCCTTCATTTCATCGCTCGGCAGCGGAACGACCGAAACCGTTGTCTCGGCAACATGGTCCGCAGCGCAGCGCTGAATGGCGGTGGTAATGATCTCACGAGCCGAATTATTGGCTTCGTCCTTCATCTTGGCTTCGCTCTCCTTCAGGATCACGGCCATTTCGTGCTGTACCTGGTCTTTGACGGAATCGAGCAGCACCTGTTTTGCCTGCTCCTGCGTCATGCCGGAAACCCGCTCAAGCTCCGCCATCTTCTGATCACGGATCTTCTCGATATCTCTGGCCTTCTTGTCCAGATCGTCATTGCGGCGATTCAGAGAAGCTTCTTTCTTCTCGAGAGAATCGCTCTTGCGATCCAGCGTTTCTTCTTTTTGTACGAGACGTTTCTCATTTCGCTGCATCTCACCGCGGCGTTCCCGAACTTCGCGTTCCAGTTCATTCTTGGTCTTCAGAGCTTCCTCTTTCGCCTCGAGCTGGATCTCGCGCTTCGTGGCATCCGCCGTCTTGAGCGCATCGTCTATGATCTCACGGGCTTTCGTTTCCGCAGCGCCGAGCTGTGCTTCCGCAACCTTCTTACGGTATTGGATACCCAGCATGAACGCTACGACAATCAAAGCGAGAGCCACGATAATCGTAACAATCAGAATGATTGGGTCCAAGACATACACCTCCTTTATTCAGTTTTCATGGTTCAAGCTCGTCACTGTAAAAAGACATACGACGAGACAACCCACTGCTACGGGAGCAGCAGGTATAGGTTTATTCAGTTTATTAGCTTGAATGGCAACGGCTCAGTCTGTCCCTCACATTCGCCCCTTTTTCCTTGTATTCAATGCTAACAAGGACACGAAAAAGGGGCTCATTAGGGGCACCGTCTTTTGTCCGAGCAGTTTTGGAGAGCAAGCTCTCCAAACTGCTCCGCCAAAACCCGGAGCTTGAGCAGTTACGTTAAAACAAAACTAACATTCATATGTTATTACGTTTCACGCAAAAAGTCAAGGAAAATATCTTCCCTTAGGCTTTGGGTTTTGTTTGTAAAGGTTGTTAAAAAAGCCTGATTCCGCGCTTTTACCGGGCTGCCTTGATTCCGAGGCTTTCGAAAACCTTTCCGACGATCCCTTCATTTTTGGCAAGCAGCTGTCGTGCCAGATCCTCATCAACGCCGCACTTGATCATGACGATCGCGGTCTTGACATCCCCGCAGCTGCTGAGCACGCGGGACGCTTCCGCCTGATCCACCTCGGCGATCATCGCGACGATGCGCTCCGCCCGGTCGACCAATTTGATATTCGAGACCTTCAGATCCACCATCAGGTTGGAATAGACCTTTCCAAGACGGATCATCGAAGCCGTCGAAAGCATGTTGAGGATCATCTTATCCGCGGTGCCGGCCTTCATGCGCGTTGATCCGGTCACGACCTCCGGTCCGACGACGGCCACGATCGCAATATCCGCTGCCTTCGCGACTGCGGAATCCGCATTATTGACGACCGCGATCGCCTTTGTTCCCAGCTCATGGGCATATTCAAACGCACCGATGACAAA
>JAEEGL015415837.1_pt1 | contig 16287 bp, 14 predicted proteins | sample 9134231 | NCBI WGS metagenome assembly JAEEGL01 (sample SAMN16246548, study PRJNA631951) | gut metagenome | biome: gut microbiome; feature: rumen; material: fiber-attached | host: Bos | place: Iran: Karaj | collected 2018-10
AGCATTCCCCGGAAAAACGGGGACCGGTGGCTGGTCTGCAGCGACGGACTGCACGGGCTGGTGGCCCGGGAGCGGCTGCAGGAGCTGCTGGGCATGGAGGATCCGGAGGAAGCCGCGGACCAGATGATCCGGGAGGCCCTGGACCAGGGCGGGAGGGATAATATCTCCCTCGTGCTGGCGATTGATGAAACTGCACCGGAGGCCGGGGAGGTGGCGGAATGAACGAGAAGATTCTCGCTGAACGCTACCGGCTGACGGAACAGATCGGCATGGGCGGCATGGCCATCGTATACAAGGCGGTGGACATGCGGACGGGGCACAACGTGGCCGTCAAGGTGCTTCGGCCTGAATTCAACGAGGATATCGAATTCGTGTCCCGTTTCCAGCGCGAAGCCGAAGCGGCCAGCAAAATGACCCACCACAATATCGTGAATCTGCTGGACGTCGGCATGGACGGGGAAAACCGGTACCTGGTCATGGAATATGTCCAGGGGAAGACGCTGAAGGAAGTGATTCAGGAACGGGGAAGGCTGAATGCCCCGCTGGCCTGCCAGATCACCATCCGGATCCTGTCCGCCCTGGAGCATGCCCACCGGAACGGCATCGTCCACCGGGACATCAAGCCCCAGAACATCCTCGTCCATGCGGACGGGCATATCAAGGTGGCAGACTTCGGCATCGCGCGGATCGCCGATTCCGCCACCCTGACCCGGGGCGACATGGTGATGGGATCGGTCCACTATTTCTCGCCGGAACAGGCCCGGGGTGAGGGCGCCAGCGCGGCGAGCGACATTTACTCCACGGGCGTGGTGCTGTATGAAATGCTGACGGGACGGGTCCCCTATGACGGGGAAAACCCCGTGGCTGTGGCGATGCAGCACCTGCATGCGACGCCGACCCCCATTCAGAGCCTGGCGCCGGACGTGCCGCCGGCAGTCATCGGGATCTGCATGCGGGCGATGGAAAAGAACCCGGCGCTGCGATACCAGAGCGCGAGGGACATGGCGTCGGATCTGCGCCTGGCGCTCGAGGACCGGGGGCAGCGGCCCCCGGAAGCGGAGCCGGAGATGGAGATCCGGCAGCCGCGCCCGCATCTGCGTGAAAACAGGGCGCCGGGCGACAGCGGGCGGCAGCAGCGGATTCCGGACGGCAGCAGGAAGCTGCGGATCCTTTGGGCTGCGCTGAGCGTGGCTGTGGGCATCGGCGTAATCACCGGGCTGTTTTTCGGCATCCGGGCGCTGGTGGAGCACTATGCCACCACCACGCTGACGCCTGACGTCATCGGCATGGAGCTGAACGCTGCCCTGCAGCGGATGACGGAGAGCGGGCTGGAAGCACAGGTGAAGGAGGTTTCCAGCGATGAATATGAGGCGGGCATCGTGATCATGCAGGTTCCGGAAGGCGGGGAGACTGTCCAGAAGGGAAGAGACCCGGTGCAGCTGCTCGTTTCCACGGGTGCCCGGAAGCTGGAGATGCCGAGCCTGACCGGATCCAGCGTTTCAGATGCTCAGAGCCTGCTGAAATCCATGGGGATTACGACCATCATTACGGAGAAGGCGGTGTCCGGTGATTACATTCCGGAGACTGTGATGGATACCGTACCGAAGGCCGGGGAATCCATTAACCGGGAGACGGAGATCACCCTGACCGTCAGCGGCGGGCAGACCACTGTGCCGGACTTCAGCCTGACAACGCTGGCCGACGCGGAAAACATGGCGACGGACAGCCAGCTGATCCTGAATCCCCGGCTGGACCGGGTCGACACAGAGAATCCCGCTGCCCACGGGCTGGTGGCCAGCCAGGATCCCGCGGCGGAAAGCCGGGTGACCCTGCAGACGCCGGTGACGATCAGCGTATACCGCTGTCCGGCGCAGCAGCGGAGCCGGGTCATCGAGGTGACGCTGCCGGAGAGCGAAAGCGATATCAATGTCCGGGTGACCCTTCAGGCCATCGGATCCACAATGGAATGGACCTTCGTGACCTATACCTGTACGGTGGAGAACGGGCGTACCCAGAAGGTGACCATCGAATTCCCGGACGAACGGGACTACCTCTGCATGACCTATGCGGACGGATCGCTGATCCAGCGGCTGGATCTGTCGGAAGAATAAAGAAAAACCAGGAGCAGCCGGAACATGGCAGAAACAAAAGCAGCAGACAGAGAGGGGACGATCCTCCAGGGCATCGGCAGCTTCTACACGGTGCGGACCGCCGGGGGAGAGACATTCGTCCTGCGGGCCCAGAAGAAGCTGCGGCGGGAGCGCCTGTCTCCGCTGCCGGGAGATGAGGTCCGCTTTCATCTGCCGGAAACGGGGGAGCAGGGATGGATTGAGGCCATCCTGCCCCGGAAGACGCTGTGCCTGCGGCCGCCGGTGGCCAACGTGGAGAAGCTGATCCTCGTACTGGCTCCGGAGCCGGAGCCGGACCTGATGCTGGCCGACCGGCAGATCGCCCGGGCCTTTGCCCAGGGGATGCAGGTAGCCATCGCTGTGGCCAAGGGAGACCTGGATCACGGTCTGGCGGCAAAGCTGGCGGCGGAATACAGTCCGGCAGGCATTCCGGTTTTCCCGGTATCCGCCCTCGAGGGCCGCGGCCTTGAACCCCTGCGGGAGGCAATGCGCGGGCAGCTGTGCTGCCTGAGCGGGCAGAGCGGCGCCGGCAAGAGCACCCTGCTGAACGCACTGCTGGAGACCAGACAGTAGACCGGGGAGCTGAGCCGGAAGATTGCCCGGGGCAGGAACACCACGAGATCCGCGGTGCTGCTCGAAGGCGCGGGGCTGCGGGTCATGGACACGGCGGGCTTTTCCCTGCTGGAGGCGGAAAAGGATCTGCCGCCGGAGGAGATGAAGGAGCGATATCCGGAATTCCGGGCATACGAGGGGAAATGCCGGTTCCGTCAGTGCGTGCATGACCGGGAGCCCGGATGCGCCGTGGCGGAGGCTGCGGAAAACGGAGAAATATCCCGGGCAAGATGGGAACGATACCGGATGCTGCTGGCGGAAGCCCGGGAAAACTGGAAGAACCGATACGGATGAGACGGATGGCTCCACGGGAGCCGGAAGGAGAAAAAAATGATCAAGATCGCGCCCAGCATCCTGGCGGCGGATCCCCTGAATCTGGAGCGGGATGCCCGCCGCATGATGGCAGCAGGATGCGACTGGCTGCACGTCGACGTGATGGACGCCCATTTCGTACCCAACCTGGCTTTCAGCCCGGATGCCGTGCGCAGGCTTGCAGAGATTGCCGCCGTGCCGCTGGACGTCCATCTGATGATGGATGAGCCTGAAAAATATATCGGCGTTTTTCTGGACGCCGGCGCGGACCGGCTGACCATTCACGCCGAAGCAAACGGGGACCCGGGCGCCATGCTGCGTGAAATCCACCGGCGGGGTGCCCGGACCGGGCTGGCCATCAAGCCGGGAAGCGGAACTGAAAGGGTAGCGCTCTGGATGGGAGAGACGGATCTGATCCTGACCATGACGGTGGAGCCCGGATTCGGCGGACAGCAGCTGGAGGAACCGGTGCTGGACAAGATCGCCGAGCTGCGCCGGATGGGATACCGCGGAGAAATTGAGGCTGACGGCGGCATCAACGAGCAGAACCTGCCCAGGCTGATCGAAAAAGGGCTTTCCGTAGCTGTGATGGGCACAGCGCTGTTCCATGCGGCCGACCCCGCGGAAATGATGGTGCGGCTGCACGCCATGGGAGCAGGAGTTCCGGAAAAATGAATCACAATGACACTATTGCCGCCATCGCCACAGCCCCGGGAGAAGGCGGCATCGGCATTATCCGGATCAGCGGTCCGGAGGCGGAAACAATTCTGAAAAATGTTTTTATCCGGAGCGGGAAACGGCCGGAGGAAGCCTGGGAAAGCCACCGGATGGCATACGGATATCTGACGGATCATGGCCGGACGCTGGACGAGGGGATGGCAGTCATCATGCGGGGCCCCCGGTCCTACACCCGGGAGGACGTGGCAGAAATCCAGCTGCACGGCGGCAGCTGGGTGCTGCAGCAGGCGCTGGCAATCTGTCTGGACCGGGGTGCCCGGCTGGCGGAGCCCGGAGAATTCACGAAGCGGGCCTTCCTTGCCGGGCGGATCGACCTGGCCCGGGCGGAGGCCGTGATGGCGCTGATCCGTGCCCGGGGAGAACAGCAGCACCGGGCGGCGGTCCGCCAGATGCAGGGCGGAGTGACCGCCTTCGTACGCCGGGCGGCGGATGATCTGTACGCCATTCAGGCCGGGCTGGCGGCCTGCATCGACTATCCGGAGGAAATCAGCGAGGAGGAAGGGGCGGCAGAGATGATCCCCCGGATCGGGAAGCTGATCTCGACCCTGCGGGAGGGGATCCAGGAGCGGTCCTCCCGGCTGATTCAGGAGGGGCTGCGGGTGACGCTGGCAGGAAGACCCAACGTCGGGAAAAGCAGCCTGCTGAATGCGCTGCTGGGGGAGGAAAGGGCCATCGTGACCCCGATCCCCGGCACGACGCGGGACCTGATTCAGGGAGAGATGAATCTCGGCGGGATCCGGGTCGTGCTGACGGATACGGCGGGCGTGCGGGAAACGGAGGAACCGGTCGAGAAGATCGGGGTGGAACGGTCCCGGAAAGCCCTGGCGGAGGCGGACGCAACGCTGCTGATTCTCGACGGATCCGAACCGCTGCGGACGGAGGACCGGGAGCTGATGGAGAGCCTGCCGGAGAATGCCGCCATTGTGATCAATAAAACCGACCTGCCTCAGGCGCTGCAGATTCCGGAAACAAAACGGACGGTTCTGCGGTGCTCGGCGAAGCAGCCGGAAAGCCTCGGGCCGATCCGGGAATACCTGATCCGGTTCACAGCGCTGTCAGACCGGATGGCCGTAACCCAGCCCCGGCACCTGGACGCAATGCGGCGGGCGGTGCAGGCGCTGGAAGCTGCGCTGGAGACAGTGCGGGAACGGACGCCGGACCTGGCGGCCACGGATCTCCAGACAGCGCAGGAGGCACTGGGAGAAATCACCGGGGACCGGGTGGATGAAAAGCTGCTGGACGCGGTGTTCAGCCAGTTCTGCGTGGGAAAGTGAGGTACGGGACGCGATGATTCAGAACGTGATCCGCGGACGGGACAGCATCCTGAAGGCGGCGGAGATGATCGATGCACTGGGCATCCGGCGGCCCCTGATTGTCGGGAGCAGGCATCTGATTCCCCGGCTGCAGCGCGGAGAGACGCTGGAGACGGCGCCGGTGTTCTCCGGATACCACCCAAATCCCGACCTGGCCGATGCGGAGGAGGGTGTGGAAATCTACCGCACAAAGGAATGCGACGGCATCATCTCCATCGGCGGCGGATCCGCCATGGATACGGCCAAGGCGATCAAGGCCTGGATGTGTGCGGAAAGCACGGAGGATCTGAAGGCAAACCGGCTGAACATCCAGGCAGGTTCCGGGACGGCCGGCGCGGAAGGAAAAATCGCCAGCCCGCGGGACCTGAAGAAGCGGGCCGGACGGCCAAAGGGGAAAAGCCGGATTCCGCATCTGGCGATTCCCGGAACGGCGGGCAGCGGAGCGGAAGCCACAGCGACCGCTGTGGTATATGAAAACGGACAGAAGCTGAGCCTGAGCCATCCGGCGCTGCTGCCGGAGGGTGTGATCCTGGATGCGGGGCTGCTGGACAGCCTGCCGGATTACCATAAAAAATCCTGTGCGCTGGACGCGCTGAGCCAGGGAATCGAAAGCTACTGGGCCAGGGGGGCGACGGAGGACAGCCGGGTCCACGCGTTCCTGGCTTTCCGGGGCGTGCTGGACAACCTGAAGGGATATCTGGCGGGGGATCCGCACGCAGCGGAAGAGATGATGGACGCCAGCTACCAGAGCGGAAAGGCCATCTATACGACCCGGACGACCGCAGCCCACGCCATGAGCTACCAGATTACAAAGCTGCTGGGGCCGGCGCACGGGCACGCATGCGCCATGACGCTGCCGATCCTGTGGGATCTGCTGGTCGAAAACGGGGAAACCCATGCCATGATGGCGGACCTGGCGGAGAAAATGGGGCTTGGCGAGCCAATGATGGGATCCCGTCTGCTGCGGGGGATCCTGATCGATCTCGAAATGCCGGTTCCCGGGATGCCGAACGAAGAGATGCTGGACCGGCTGGCCTCCTCTGTCAACACGGAGCGTCTGAGCAACCATCCCATGACGCTGAGTCCGGCCCAGATCCGGGCTGTTTACCGGCGCGCCTTCACGCCCCTGGGATCAAACGAAAGGCAGGCGTGCCTGGATATCTGGAAGTATTACGGCACCTGACCGGAAAGGGAAAAGGAGAATGGCCATGGCCAACAGCAGGAAGCAACTGCGCCGGGAGCTGCCCGGCATCCTGGAAGACGGGGAATACTGGTACATCCAGCCCGGGCGCAGGGATGCAGGGAAGACCGAAATGCATGAGGGGGACGCATCGGAGGCGGCCGCCGCGGACGGAGAAGCGGCGCAGAATATCAACCGGAACGCGGGGCACCGGGCGCGGCTGCGGGAGCGCTTCCGGGAGAATCAGGGCTTCGAGGGCTTCAGCGACCATGAGGTGCTGGAGCTGCTGCTGACTTTCGGGGCTCCCCGGAAAGACATGAAGGACACGGCCAAGGACCTGCTGGAAACCTTCGGGAATCTGAAAGGCGTGTTCGAGGCCAGACCGGAGCAGCTGAAGAGCGTACGGGGGATCGGAGAGCAGCAGGCAACATTCCTGTCCATGATGCTGCCGATCACCCGGGTTGTGCTGAAATGCGAAATGCAGGATCCGAAGCAGATTTCCAACCGCCGTGAGCTGGAATACTTCTGCAAGGAGATCCAGATGGGACGACGGGTCGAAACATTCTGGGTCATCTGCGTCAATGCCCAGTGCCGTGTGCTGGGGAGCCGGCGGATTTCCGAAGGATCCCTGAGCGAGGTATCCGCATATCCGCGGCTCGTGATGGAAACCGCTCTGAACTATAACGCCCACAGCGTCTTTTTCTGCCACAACCACCCCGGCGGAACCTGCGCGCCCTCCGCGGAGGATATCGCCTCTACATTGCAGCTGCAGCGGCTGCTGAACGGGGTGGGGATTGCGCTGCTGGATCACATGATCATTGCGGGCGCCAATTCCTACAGCATGGCGCAGCACGGGGACATTGAATTCGGCGCCCGGGGGCGCGGCGTCTGACGGAAGGGAAAAGAATGAGCAAAAGGAGAACGGGAAGGGGATGGCTGAAGGCCGTGCGGAGCCTGATCCTGGCAGGCATACTCTGCTACGCCGGGCTGATCGGATACGTGGTGATCCGGGAGAAGGCGGCCGCCATCCCGCTGGCAAACATGGAAAAGGACTATGATGCCATCATTGTGCTGGGCGCCCAGGTGCTGCTGAACGGGGAACCCAACACCCAGCTGCAGTGGCGCCTGGATGCGGCGCTGGAGGCCTGGCAGGCGAAGCAGGTGCCCATTGTGACCTGCGGCGCCCAGGGGAAGGACGAGCCTCTTCCTGAGGCAGAGGCCATGAAGAACTATCTGGCGGCCCGGGGTGTGCCGGAGGAGATGATCCTGCCGGATCCGGACTCCTACAACACGAACCAGAACCTGCGGAATGCCGCCGGGCTGCTGAAGGAAAGGGAGGGGATCCGGAAGGTGCTGATTGTGACAAGCGACTATCACCTGCCCCGGGCAATGGCCCTGGCCGGAGACCAGGGATTCCGGGCTGCGGGCCTCGGAGCCCCCTGCAAGCCGGAATACTGGCTGAAAAACCATGCCCGGGAGGCGCTCAGCTGGGTGAAATACTGGGGCATGAAGCTGCTGGGCCGGGGATGAGGCGGGGGAAAACTCCATGAGAGCAGAAAGAATCACTGAACGGCTGGAAGCGAACGGGATCCCCTTTGCGCCGGAACTGCCGGAGAGGATCCGGATCTATCTGGACCTGCTGCAGGAATGGAACGGAAGAATGGATCTGACCGCTGTGGAAGGGGAGGAGGACCTGCTGGACCGGCACTTCCTGGACAGCCTGACGGTACTGAAGACGGATTTGCTGGCCGGCGCGGAAAGAATCATCGATGTGGGGACCGGCGCGGGATTCCCCGGCATGGCGATCGCCCTGGCGAAGCCCGGCATCCGGGTGGTGCTGCTGGACAGCCAGCGGAAGCGGCTGAGCTTCCTGCAGGCGGTGGCCGATGCAACCGGGGCCGGGAACATCGAAATCATCCATGCGCGGGCGGAGGACGGCGCCCGGAGGGCGGATCTGCGGGAGCGCTTTGATGCAGCCTGCGCGAGGGCGGTGGCGCCGCTGAACGTGCTGAGCGAGCTGCTGCTGCCTTACGTCCGGGTGGGAGGAAAAATGCTCTGCTGGAAAGGTCCCGCTGTGGAAGAAGAGATGGAAAGCGGACGGCGGGCGGCTTTTCTCCTCGGCGGGACACTGCAGCCTGCGATTCCCTGCCCGCTGGCCGGGCGGGACTGGGATCACCGGATTCTGCCGGCTGTCAAAAGCAGAAATACTCCCGGGAAGTATCCGCGGAAGGCGGGAACACCCAAAAAAGAGCCCCTCGGGACATGAAATGATCCGGCATCACGAAACAGAAAGGAGATACGCCAGCATGCATCCGCAATTTGAAGCAACCTTTGATTCTCTGCGTACCTACCGCGCTCCGGAATGGTTCCGGGACGCGAAATTCGGAATCTGGAGCCACTGGGGGCCGCAGAGCGTGCCCATGTTCGGGGACTGGTATGCCCGGAACATGTATATCCAGGGCACGCCCCAGTACGAATACCACCTGCGGCACTACGGTCATCCGTCCAGCTTCGGGTACAAGGATATCTGCGCCCTGTGGAAGGCGGAAAAGTTCGACCCGCAGGGGCTGATCGAGAAATATTACCGGGCGGGGGCCAGATACCTGATGACCCAGGCGACCCACCATGACCATTTTTTCAACTATGATTCGAAGATAAACCGGATGAACAGCGTCAATGTGGGGCCGCACCGGGATATTCTCGCCCTGTGGAAAGCGGCGGCGGACACGAAGGGAATGCCCTTCGGGCTCAGCGAACACCTGGGAGCCTCCTTCTCCTGGTGGCGGGTGAACAAGGGCTGCGACCGGACCGGGCCGTATGCCGGGGTGCCCTACGACGGGAATGACCCGGCATGGCAGGATTTTTATCACGCAAACCAGGAGCACGGGACAGAGAATCCCCAGGAGATATTCCCCTGGTATACGAAAAACCGTTCATTCCAGGAATACTGGCTGAAGTGCGTGACAGAGATGATCGAGCGCTTCCGGCCGGAAATCCTCTACACAGACGGGGCGCTGCCCTTCGGAGACCACTGGATGGGGGTGGAGCAGTCGGCAATCCGGGAAGCGGACTATGCCCCGGGGCTGCAGGCGGTGGCGAAGCTTTACAACACCTCCATCGGAAAACACGGAAGCAATCAGGCCGTGTATCTGCAGAAGGACCGGCGGCCGGAGATCTACAGCGTGGGCGTGCTGGATATCGAAAAGAGCCAGCTCCCGGGCATCATGCCGGAGCCCTGGCATACGGACACCTGCATCGGAAACTGGTTCTACGACGTTCACAGTCCCTATAAATCCCCGGAGCAGATCATCGAAATGCTTGTGGATATCGTATCCAAGAACGGTGTCATGCTGCTGAACATCCTGCAGCGGCCCGACGGCACCATCGACGGGGACGCGGATTATATCCTGGATCGGCTGGCAGACTGGTTCGACATCAACGGGGAGGCCATTTACGGAACCCGGCCGTGGCAGGCGTTCGGAGAGGGAGAAACCCGGGTCCGGATCGAGGGATTCCGGGAGGATAAGACGGACTGGAACCGAAGCGATTACCGCTTTACGCAGAAGGATGGAAAGGTCTATGCCTTTATGCTGGGCGCCCGGGGCGGCGAGACCGCCGTCCTGCGGAGCTTCAGTGACCGGCGGATCGCCGATGTGAGGCTGCTGGGCGCTGAAAGCGTGGCCTGGAAACAGGAAATGGGGCTGCTGCTGGTCTCCCTGCCGGAGAAGCTGCCCTCCCTCTGCGCCAATGCGCTGCGGATCACCCTGGCGGAATAAGCACAGGATTTCCCGGAAAAAACGCACAGATATCAGGATCCCCGCGGCAGATGCGCCGCGGGGTTTTCAGACGGAGCGGAAAGACGGTTTTTCTGATGATGTGAGGGGTGGTCAGATTTCCTCGATATGGGAGACATATTCCAGCGTAGCGAGGGCATCGATGATTTCCTTGTGGGTTTTAAACTTTTTCAATTCGGCCCGGGTGATGGAGATGGCGACCGAATACACGCTGAGGCCGGAATTCAGATAGGCCGGATTTGTCTCGATATCGTCGATCTTCAGCCCCAGCCGCCGGATGGTCGTCACAAATTCCCGCAGATGGGCGCCGCTGGTCAGCTCCAGATGAACTTCAAAGTGGTTGGAGCGGTCCTTCAGGAGAATTTCCAGCCGGGGGAGCCAGGAGAGGCAGAGCAGCATGGCCACGGCAGCCACCGCCGTAAGGGTATACAGCCCCGCGCCCAGGCTGATTCCCAGGAAACAGCAGACCAGCAGCCCGGCGGCCGTGGTGATCCCCTTGATCTGGTTCCGGGAGGAGATGAAGAGGGAATTGGTGGCGATCATGGTGGTCGAGACCACAGCTGCGACGCTGAGCAGGAAGAAGCCGGTCTGCAGCCGGTAATACAGCCAGAGATCCACCATCATGGCGATGGTTCCCGCCAGGGAGACCAGCATAAAGGTCCGCAGACCGGCAGAGTGCCGCTTGTTGGAACGTTCCGTACCGATCACGGCGCTGAGCAGCGCGGAAAGGCCGATCCGCAGCAGGATGGAACTGAGGCTGATTTCGGCTGCCCAGTTTCCAATCAGACCGACAAGGGGATCTATTACTGACTGGTTCATCTGAAATAGCGACCTCCTTTAAAACGCCGTTCAATCCCGGAAGCAGCCTGCCTGCTGAGCATTTCCTCATAATGCCGGACGGCTTCCTCCGTGAAGGCTTTTTCTTCCTCGCTGGGGTCCCGCTGGGCGGCCAGCTCCCTCTGGATGGCGTCCACCCGCTCAATCAGCTTCTGGGCTTCCGACTTCGGTCTCCCGGACTCATCGGTTTCAGCGACCTGGACAATCTCCTCCAGCTGCGTGCTGTAGGACCCGGAAAGATACAGGCTCAGCTTCGCCAGCCCCGGACCGGCCAGCTCATAAAGAATGCTGGAGGCGAGAATAATGGTCTGCAGGGCGCGGCCGGTTTCCCCGCCCAGCGTCCGGGCGCCCAGAGCGGCCAGGCCGATGGCGACCCCGGCCTGAGGCACCAGGGCGAGGCCCAGATAATCCCGGACCTTCCGGCCCTTTTTCACCAGGGCGCACCCGGACCAGGCGCCCGCGTATTTTCCGAGAATCCGGGTCAGGAAATATACGATGCCCACCACGAGCAGCGGCGCAGCGCCGAGGGTCCCGCCGCTGGAAAGGACGGATGACAGATCGAAGCTCATGCCGGAGCGGACGAAGAACATCAGCAGGATCGGCGGGGAAAAATATCCCAGCTGGCGGAAAAGGCGCTCATCTTCCGTGAGGTTGATGTAAACGGTGCTCATGGCCATGCAGCCCAGGAGCGGACTGATTTCCAGAACCGTGCAGATCCCGCAGAACGCGAACATCAGGGCGATGGAGATGATCAGCCGGTTATCCTTGGAGGAGCGGTTCTGCAGAAAAACCTTCAGAAGCACACCGAAGAAGGCTCCCAGCAGCAGAACGCCCAGATTGGACAGGATGGGAAGCAGCATGGCGGAGAAGGAAAAGCCCGAACCCGAATAGGCGGAAACCGCCACCGCGATGGCGACGGAAAAGGCCACAAGGCCCACGATATCATCAAAAGCGACCACCTGCAGCAGGGTATCCACAAAATCCCCCTTTGCGCCGGTCTGCCGGATGGTCATCATGGTGGAAGCCGGCGCTGTGGCTGCGGCCAGGGCGGCCAGCACGGCGGAGAAAGCCAGATCCATGCCAAGCAGAAAGCGCACCGCCACGAAAACCAGGAGGGAAGCCGTCAGGGCCTCAAACAGCGTAATCACAATCACCTTGACGCCGTTCTTCCGGATCGCGGAAAGACGGAAGAATTCACCGGTGCTGAAGGCAATGAAAGCCAGCGCGATATCGGAAAGAAAATCGGTATTGATGATAAAATGGGCCGGAATCATATTCAGCACATGGGGACCGATCAGAATCCCGGCGAGAATATAACCGGTGACATGGGGAAGCCTCAGCTTTTTCGTGACCCGGGTCATCAGGAAGCCGGAGATCAGCATCAGCGCCATGGAGATGATCGTTGAGGAGGCGGAAGGACCAGTATCCTCGAGCACCCAGGGGAACACGAAAACACCTCCTTCCGGCAGCATCTGATCTGTAATAAGCATATTCTAACACTTTTTCATGGAAATGACAAACCACAAAAAAGGATTCCCCGAATCACGGGGAATCCGGAAAAAACCTGGATTACGCATAGAGCGGATAATTCCGCATCAGATCCTCCACACTGGCTTTTACCTCCGCCACGGCGGCTTCGCCCTCCCGGAAGATCCGGGCAATCCAGCGGGCGACCTGCGCCATTTCCGGTTCCTTCAGCCCCCGGGAGGTGGCGGCAGGGGTCCCGACACGCAGGCCGCTGGTAACGAAGGGGCTGCGCGTCTCATTGGGCACGGTATTCTTGTTGGCGGTGATATTGGCGGCATCCAGCAGCGCTTCCATCTGCTTGCCGGTCATCTCCGTGCCGGTGAAGTCCAGCAGCATCAGATGATTGTCCGTACCGCCGGAAACCATCCGGATCCCTTCCTCCCGGAAGGCGGCTTCCATCGCCTTGGCATTCAGAATAATCTGGTGCTGATAATCCCGGAAAGCGGGCTGCAGCGCTTCGCCGAAGCAGACAGCCTTGGCGGCGATGACGTGCTCCAGGGGGCCGCCCTGGGTGCCGGGGAAGATGGCCTTGTCAATGGCTTTCGCATAGGCCTCCCGGCAGAGAATCATGCCGCCCCGCGGCCCGCGGAGGGTCTTATGGGTGGTCGTGGTGACGAAATCCGCGAAGGGTATGGGACTCGGATGCTCCCCCGTGGCCACAAGCCCGGCAATGTGCGCCATATCCACCATCAGGAGGGCGGAAACCTCATCCGCGATGGCACGGAGACGTTCAAAATCGATGATCCGGGGGTAGGCACTGGCGCCGGCGACGATCATCTTCGGACGGCACTCCAGCGCAATGCGGCGGACATCGTCGTAGTCAATGACCTCAGAGGCGCTGTCCACCCCGTAGGGAACGAAATGAAAGTAAGCGCCGCTCATGTTCACGGGACTTCCGTGGGTCAGGTGACCGCCGTGGGAAAGGCTCATGCCCATGATTGTATCCCCGGGCTTCAGCATGGCGAAATACACGGCCATATTTGCCTGGGCTCCGCTGTGGGGCTGAACGTTGGCATGCTCCGCGCCGAAGAGCTGGCAGGCCCGGTCCCTTGCCAGGTTCTCCACCACGTCCACGTACTGGCAGCCGCCGTAATAGCGCTTGCCCGGGTATCCCTCGGCGTACTTGTTGGTCAGGCACGATCCCATCGCCGCCATGACGGCGGGGGAGACAAAGTTCTCGCTGGCGATCAGTTCAATATGCGTCCGCTGGCGGTTCAGCTCCTGTTCGATCGCTTCCGCCACCCGGGGATCCGCGCTCCGGATCAGATCCAGTTCCATGCTGCTCTCCTCCTGAAACATGCTTCTCATGGATTCCCGCTGGGAACCACACCCCGCGAGTATACCATAACAAGGCTCAGAGGGAAAGGAAAAACAATAAAAAAACCGCGATCCGGCTACAGGACCAGATCAGGGCGGCAAAAAACCGCCGGCGCTCAAACCGGGCAGCCCCGCAGCACATTCATCCAATGCTTACTGCTGCTTCCTTCCGGACCTGACAGGGTTCACACCAATGAATCGCACGGGACCCAGCCATCATCGCGCCAGCGGCAAAGCTCAGTATACTTTGTTTCCCGGAAAAAAGCAAGCGTTAAAATCAAAAGAAAAAACAGGGAACCAAAACTTGACCCGTTTCTGTTCTCTGCATAAAATATAAAGCGTTGTTTTTTTCCGCCCGGAGCGGAACTGATTCCGGAAAATGGCAGGGAGGCTGCGCATGAGAGTTGGGTTTGACCATGAGAAATATACCCGGATGCAATCTCAGCATATTCTGGAGCGAATTGACAAATTCGGCGGCAAGCTGTATCTGGAACTGGGCGGTAAGCTTTTCGACGATTTCCATGCCAGCCGCGTGCTTCCCGGTTTCCGGCCGGACAGCAAGATGCAGATGCTGCTGCGGCTGAAGGAACAGGAAGAGATTCTGATCGTGATCAACTCTGACGATATTGAAACCAGCAAGGTCCGGGGCGACCTGGGCATCACCTATGACGCGGATACGCTGAGGCTGATCGATGCCTTCCGGGGCATCGGGCTGTATGTGGGGAGCGTGGTGCTGACACGGTTCGCCTCCCAGCCCGCGGCCGTGACCTTTGAACAGCGCCTGAACGATCTCGGGATCCGGACTTTCCGCCATTACACGATCGAGGGCTATCCCTCCGACGTGGATCATATCGTGAGCGAGGAAGGATTCGGCCGCAATGACTTCGTGGAGACCACCCGGCCGCTGATCCTCGTGACGGCGCCCGGCCCGGGATCCGGAAAGATGGCGACCTGCCTGAGCCAGGTGTATCAGGAAAACCGGCGGGGCGTCCGGGCGGGATACGCCAAATTCGAAACATTTCCGATCTGGAATCTGCCGCTGAAGCATCCGGTGAATGTTGCCTATGAGGCGGCCACGGCGGACCTGAGCGACGTGAACATGATTGACCCCTATCATCTGGAAGCCTATGGGGAAACCACGGTCAACTATAACCGGGATATCGAGATTTTTCCGGTGCTGAACGCGCTTTTTGAGCGGATGTGGGGGTATTCCCCCTACCGGAGCCCGACGGACATGGGCGTCAACATGGCAGGATTCTGCATCACGGATGACGGGGCCTGCCGGGAAGCCGCGAAGCAGGAGATTCTCCGGCGGTATTATGCGGCCCGCTGTGCCCATCTGCAGGGGCATGCCACGAAGGAGGAGGGGGATAAGATCCGCCTCCTGATGAAAAATATGGGCATCAGCGATGATCTCCGCCCGGTCATCAATGCGGCGCGGGCCAAGGCGGAACTGACCGGTCAGCCGGCGCTGGCCATTGAGCTGCCGGACGGCCGGACAGTGACGGGGAAAACGACGGATCTGCTGGGCCCCTCTGCCGCGGTGGTGCTGAATGCGATCAAGGCGCTGGGCGGAATCCCGAAAGAGACGCATCTGCTCTCTCCGCACGTGATTGAACCCGTACAGGAACTGAAATGCAGATATCTCGGGAATCATAATCCCAGGCTGCATTCGGATGAGGTGCTGGTGGCGCTGAGCGTCTCTGCCGCGATGAATCCCACCGCGGCCCGGGCGCTGGCTCTACTGCCGCAGCTGAAGGGCTGCGAAGCCCACAGCACGGTGATCCTGCCCGCGGTGGATGACAACACATTCCGCCGCCTGGGGCTGAATCTGACCTGCGACCCGGCATACCAGAGCCATAAACTGTATCACAAGTAACGGAGGGAAATGCACCAATGCACGAAAATGTCAGACCGATTCTCCTGATTATGGCGGCGGGAATGGGGAGCCGCTACGGCGGGCTGAAGCAGATGGATCCTGTCGGACCGGATGGGGAGACCATCCTGGATTACAGCGTTTTTGACGCTGGGAGAGCCGGGTTTCAGCGGGTGATCTTCCTGATTAAGCATGAGATCGAGGAGGACTTCAGACGCCTGGTCGGGGACCGGATTGCCAGGCATATGGAGGTTTCCTACGCGTTTCAGGAGCTGGGAAACCTGCCGGAAGGGTTCAGCGTTCCGGAGGGACGGGTGAAACCCTTCGGCACGGGCCATGCCGTCCTGTGCTGCCGGGAGCTGATCGACGCGCCGTTCGCGGTGATCAATGCGGATGATTATTACGGGCCCCATGCCTTTCAGCAGGCCTATGACGCGCTGACCACCCTGCGGGATGATGAAAAGCAGCGTTTTCTGATGGTCGCCTACGGACTGAAAAATACGCTGACGGAAAACGGCTATGTGGCCCGGGGCGTCTGCGAGGCGAACCCGGACGGAACCCTGAAGGCCATTCATGAACGGACTCATATTATCGCCTCCTGCGACGGGCCTCTGTATACCGAGGACGGGGAAATCTACCGCCGCCTGGATCC
>JAEEGL016019898.1_pt1 | contig 16287 bp, 10 predicted proteins | sample 9134231 | NCBI WGS metagenome assembly JAEEGL01 (sample SAMN16246548, study PRJNA631951) | gut metagenome | biome: gut microbiome; feature: rumen; material: fiber-attached | host: Bos | place: Iran: Karaj | collected 2018-10
CCGTTCTTCTCAAGAAACTCAATAAAGTACTTTCTTGCTTTCTTTCCTCTTGTCTTTACATAATACGATCCCTTCATTAATCTTCCCTCCATTAGGCTAAGAAAGCCTGTCGCAAACGACAGGCTTTAATTCTTAAATCTTTCCCATCGTTCAAGCTTTAGCACCTTGCTTTCTTGCAGGTTGCTGTACGGTCACTGAGCTTGTCTCTCGCGCACTCTTTATGGTTATTTGTTCTCTGAGTTTATAGTACTACGGTTGTGATTCGATTAATGGGACTATTACGTCAGATCCCATGTGTTGATCTCATCACCTGTTCCGTTATCCACAAACGAAGTAATATCGCTTATCTTCCCTGTTTCTTTGAGAATGACTACCGGCTCTTCATCATAACCTCCGATACTCATAGCATCAGCTTTGCACGCGAAGATGTATCCCTTCTCATACTCGGTACACATATCAATGTTCGGCTTATATGCTTTTGCCTTTGCTAAGGCTTCTTCGTAAGTGATCATGTTGTTCGCCTCCTTTTCTTTATCAGCTCCGTTCACGACATCATTAAACCTGCTTATAACTGCCTCTATGTCGTCCGGAATGAATTCCTTGGCCTGGACTATTAATCCTATGGGCAGACCCCAGTAAGCCTCTGCTATGGCCCCTGCAATGGCTGCTAAGGTATCCGTATCGCCGCCTATATACATGACGTTTCTAATGCAGTCCTCGTAGCTCTCAGACTCAAAGAAACACTCGTAAGCTTCTGGCATAGTGTGCATACAGTCTTCAACGTGCTCGTAAGTAGGACGAATCTCATCTAATGTCCTGGAGAGGTCATACTCGAATTCATCTTCAATATAGCCTGCAATCTCTTCCATCTTAGAGCCTGTTCTTGCCATGAAGATGGCAGCTGCAGTTGTTTCTGCTCCCTTTATTCCTTCAGGGTGATTGTGTGTGACTTCAGCAGTCCATCTGGCTACTTCTCTGGTACGGTCCAGAGTATCGTAGAGCCAGCCTACAGAAGAAACTCTCATGCCGGAACCGTTACCGTAGCTTCCGTACGGCTTAGGGTCATCGGTCAGTACCCAGTCAATGAATCTAGCACCATATCCTGCATGCGGGTATTTCTTGCCCCATTTCTTCATGGACTTAATAAGGTTATCCTTAATGGTCTTCTCATCAGCATCCTTACCTGCATCCATGAGAGCTTCTGCTACGGCAATGGTCATGACCGTATCATCTGTAAAGTCACACTCTTTGGTAAAGAGCTCAAACTCCTTGCTCTTGTTTCCTCTGTCAAACTCAAATCTGCTTCCAATAATGTCTCCAATAATTGCACCGTACATATCTGTACCTCCCTATTCCATATTAAACGACTATCGCTTCTTTGCCCATATTGTAACGGCTTTGATCGGCCGTGTGGTCGCCTGGGAAGCGACAATAAACATTTCATTAAAAACGGCATGCCGTTCTTCTAGAAATAGCATGCCGTTTTAATGAACAAAGTATCTCAAGATATCAGCTAATGCGATATTTATTTCTTCTAAGATCGAATGCCTTCTCTCCACCTTCTAAAATATCACATATATGTTGTTGAATACCTCGAGAATATAAAACCCCATTCTTATCATCAATTGCTCTGTTCTCTTCAATAGCTCCTGAGCGATACTCTATTCTTTTCGAGTCATTAGGTGTATTAATTCCAGCCTGATTCGCAACTATAATTTCTTCAGAATCTCCTCCAAGAACAACATTAGCATTATGAGTGACTACGATAATCTGCCTCTGTATCTTTTTTTCTTTTATGAACGGAATTAATTCCTCAAAAACGGATCTGTTGTCAAGATCATCTTCTGGTTGATCAATAAGTATTGGACATGTGCTTTCAGCAAGGTTTATAAGCAATTTCAATAACACAATTGCCTTTTTACCCGGTGACATCTCATTAATATCATCATCATCCATTTTAACCTGATATGTTGTATTGTTCCAATCACTTAGGATTTCTCGTAATGCCTGTTCAGGTGATTTGCTGCCTTTTATCTTTATGGTACCATCCAAACAAGTCTTTATTAGTTTATTTAGATTATCGCTATTCATCCAATCGCTTGTAGCTTCTTCTAAATCAATAATGTCCTTATGATTCTTCAAAGAACGTGCATCCAATAACTCTCTAAGCGAAACACGGAATGCTTCCATTCGTATTGGCGTATTGACAGAAAAATCCAAACCATCTCTACTTAAATCAGTAATCGCGCTTATTGATGTTTCATATTCTTTTCTAATTCTCGAATACCCAAAAAAGGCTTCTATAAGTTTATCTATATTTTCATCTAATTTCCTATTTAATGATTCTATATCCTTTTCAAGGTTTATTACTTTTCCCAACTTTTCTTGTTCTTTTTGTATTGACTCCGATATTATCTTTATTGCTTCGTTTCCAGTAATATTCGGTTTTAGCTTGTCAATGATAAGTTTTAGATTTGTGTTTTCTTCAATTAAGTCAGCGATTCTTTTGTCTATTGAGTCTATTAGCTTTCCTTTCTCTTTTTCCCATGTTCGATTCGAAATTTCCAATACATTGTCAATTGCAACATTTAATTGATCGGCAACTGTTTCTTCATACCTGTATAGGATAACTGTTCTTTCGACAACAGATGTTTGTTTTTGTAAAGCATCAATATCAGATCTCAATTTATCAATTAACAAACTATTGCTTTTTTCTTTAGCAAAAGCATCATTGTATTTAGCAATATCATCTTCTGAAATAGACGAGGACTTGGCCAATTTTTCTTTTTGTGCATTGAGTTTTTCCAGTTCTTTTTCAATACCAACCTTGGTTCCGATTTCTGATAGTTGATTCTTTTTAGTCTGTATAACATCAAATTGATTAATTGTTTCGTAGATCAGTTGATCCACACGACTCTTCTGAGATATTAATCCATTTTGCATTGTTTCCAACGCATATTTGGCTTCAGGACTAATTAAAACTACATCTTTAATTATTTTATCGATTTCTGTTAGTTCTTCATGTCTATCACTTAAACGATTTAAATATGTTTGCGGAATATATACAATTTTCCTGCCTTCTGCTTCTTCATCACCTGTCTTAATGCCATCCTTCCAGAAAACACATACACTTTGAAGTTTTCTACCTTCAATATTCACACCTGTTAATTCTGATTTTTCTCTAACTTGCTTTTCATCAATAGAAAATGCTACGTTGTGCAACAACAGAGATTTTCCCGTTGATTTTCCACCAATAATGCATGTAAGTTTATCATTAAAGCAAATAGGTTCAGTTTGAACATTCTCGTCGTCAATTTGCACTTTGTCTATTACTTGGTAATCGTTCTTCTCTTCAGGAAAAACTGAACTAATCCTAACCCTAGTTTCTGGTTCATATATAACTTGTTTAAGTCCATTAAACGTTGGGTCAGCTTTTATCCAGCAGTATCGTTTTTTGTCTGGTTCAAATACTTTATCATTACAATGCGCATCACAACCGTGAATGCATCCTTTTAATGATCCACATTTGCAGATTACTTGCTCTGGTGAATCTGCTTTCTTCCCTAAAAAATAATCCCGATCACTATCTTGAGCTGAAAAAATCAAATCGGACAACTGATATATTTGTCTGCGTGTTGCTTCTAATTGACTTATGGTACTGCCTTCAAAGAATGCGGAATGCTCAGTAATTCCTGAGGCTCCATCTTTTGAATTATTTGAAACTGCTATTATTGTGTTATCTCGTAGCTCACGATCAGTATTAAAAATGTCCAGTATTGTATTAATATTAACTACATACTGCTGTACTCCTGATTTATACGCTTCTTCATCACTTTTAATGCTGGGATTAAATGCATATCCCAACTGGATTAAATCTGTTCTGTTTGCAAGAAAATCGCGGCCTTTATAAGGAAATTTGAGTTTGTTAAAAAAGCGATTCTCTAATTGTTCGACTATATCGGGATTAAAAATAAAATGAATATTCACAGGTGTTTTCTGAGCGATTGGAGTTATTCTCATCTCAACATTAGGAAGGATTAATTCTATCTTGTCGCTAATACGCTTGTCAGATATTACTTTCAAATAATTATCTATTGATAAGTAGTCTGTTATACCAATAGCCACAACTCTTTTTGATATATCCTCTCCGTCACCAATATAATTATTTATTGTTTCATAGAATTTGTCCCATTTTTCTTGTGGAGTTGCACCACTATATTGGTCTTCTTTGTTCGTTTCGGGAGTATGGATATGTAAATCCCATCTGCGCCATTCAGAACCACGTGGATAAGTCATTTGTATCATCCTCCAAAATCAAATAATATAAGTTACATCACTGTAGCTGAATAATAATGTATTTATATCTTACCTCTATATTCGACAAAACAAACTAATAATCTTCCTTTCACAGCACAGAATCTTTTAAGTTATTGTCCAAGCAATGTCGTAATCGATCTTGTATTTTGAACCCTTCAGAATGTAGGAATCCTCATCGAACTTCTTGTTCCTTCTGAACTTTCTTGCCGCAACCTGTTTGCAGTACTTGGCATTTATCGAACAATGCTTGACCATGAAGATCTCTTTGCCATAGGGTTCGTACTTAATGATATAGATAGTATTTCCGTGAATATCTTTTATAGGTTTTCGCGTAGCGCGTTCTCTCTGACGTTCAACGAAATATCCGCAAAAGCCATAGAAGCGGCTGTACTCCCCCCTATCGCTCTTGCGGGCTCTGGAAAGCTTCTTGTGTGCAGTATAATAACGCCTCTGTCTGTGACGGGCTTTCTGCTATGAATCTAGATAGTAATTAACCTTAGACATAGCTTTTTCCTCAAATACATATTAGCTGCGTCAATGCACCTAAAATGTCTCATCAGTTCTTCCTTCTGAACTTCTCTCCCTCGTAAACCCTGATGGGATTTCCTCTCTCAATCTCAGTGTGTTTCTTCCATGCACCATTAACTGCGGATGCTTCGTTCTCACGCTGCTGCAAAGCCAGAATGCTCTGCAGTTTCTTGAACGCACGCTGCTTGTTCTGCACCTGGCTTCTTTCTTCGGTACAGGTAACGACAATGCCTGTCGGCTTATGAACAATTCGCACTCCTGTCTCAACCTTGTTGACGTGCTGGCCGCCCTTACCGCCACAGTGCATTGTCGTTACTTCGCAGTCTGACAGATCGAAATCTCCCACACTCTCAGCTTCCTTTATCACGCTTACATCCATGTACCAGTTCTTGCGCTGATGGCCAGGTCTTATGGCGCTCTTCCACACCCACAAGACCGTGCCTTCGAGCGAAGATACATCCTCATCGAATTCCATAACGCAGGACTTGTATCCGTGTCCGGAATAGTCCTCGTTTATAGAAACAATCTTTGCGCCGAAAAACTCCTTAAGCAAAGATTTAGCAAGCTTCTCAACACCGACAGAACACTCAACAGGACCCTGTCCTGAACTTATCTGAATTAACATCTTTACCTCTCTTTTCCTGCCTTGAAGTTGTAGACCGGCTTTACGATCTCCTTGACTTCAACGCTGTCCGAAATCACGTCAACTATCTCATCAATACCACGATAAGCAACAGGTGCTTCGTCAAGCGTTCCGGTGCCAATCGAAGACGAATAGATTCCATTCATGTCATTCTTAAATGCCGATACCGTGTAGTGGTTCTTTACTTCATCGCGGCGCAGTACTCTGCCTGATCCGTGGGGTGCGGAATAGTTCCAATCAGGATTACCCTTTCCTGTGCCCAGGATCACGCCGTCACGCATGTTGATGGGAATGATTACTGTCTCGCCCTCACATGCAGAAGAAGCACCCTTGCGCAGGATCTTAGTGCCATCCGGAAGTGTTCCAATGTAGTTGTGGATCGACTCGTAACGCTCGATCTCCTTCCACTTCATGCCCTTCAGGATTTCGCCAAGAATAATCTCCCTGTTAAACGATGCGTACGCAGTCGTAATCGCCACATCGTGAAGATAGTCATCCATCAGAGTGCCTTCCACATAAGACATCTCATACGGTACGTCCATTCCCATGTTGGTAAGCCTTCTGCGTGCTGCTTCGGTGTAGTAATCAGCAACGTCGTAACCCAAATGACGGCTGCCTGAATGAATGATCAGGTAGTATCCGTCCTCACCCTTATCGACTTCGATAAAGTGATTGCCGCCGCCCAATGTTCCAAGGCTCTTCAGTGCCTTGTCGGCGTTAACAGCGCGCAGACATCTGAGATCAGAAATCACTTCAAAACCAGCCTTGTTGTGAGGCACCTTACGGATTCCAAAACCTGATGGAACACTGTCTCTTATGACCTTGTCGAGCTTGGCAAATTCGATGCTCTTGGCCTTAAACTTGCAGACCAGCATTCCGCATCCGATATCAACACCCATGAGCTGAGGGATGATCTTATCGGTGACGGTCATGGTAAGACCAATAGGTCCTACCTTTCCGGGATGACAGTCCGGCATTATACGTACTTTTGAATTAATAGATACCTGGTTATCAAGTATCATCTGGATCTGCGCACGTGCATAGTCTTCGATAGAAGTAGCAAAGACCACAGCCGACGCAAATCGGCCTGTAATATTTTCCATAAAAATATTCCTTTCGTTATGAAAGGGCATTCATGGGATTACTTCAATTGGGATTTTTAGATAGCAAACTCTAAAAGAAGGTCCCATGCACCCTTGGTTTGTAATTGCTTTTCAGTTGTAGTTAATCGTCTTGTCATCGCAAGGACCTCCTTTCAAATTAATATTGTCGCAGATTATAGGAGATAAATATCAAAAATGCAATACTGCCCCGTTAAAACTAATATCTTATACAAGATTTCAAAAACCATAGGAACAGTTGCTATCGGCGGTACCAGCCTTACAGCGCAGAAGCTCTATGATAACAACAGGACACAGCTCGAAAAGACAAACAAGCTCTGCCTCTACAGTGTATGACACTTTGCGGAGAATGAGCTGGAGAAATTTGTGGGGAATAAGATTTATTTAACTAATAATCTGTCAGTCTAATAAAAAACCGAGGAATGCTCCTCGGTTTATTTATTTTGCATATATATCTTTATACTGCTTCATGCAAATTATCGTTTCAACATAGCGCAAAGGCTTAAAACATAGACATTTGAGCATATTTAGCGGTAGAATTGTAAAAGAAAAATTAGGGGGTTATATATGGACCAGGCTTTTTTGAACAACGAAATATACAAGTATCTAAATGAAAAAGAAAATAACGAACTACTTAGCATTATAAATACAACATATAAGCATTGCGAAGATATTTTGGGTGAGATACCTAAAGAATTTTCCAATTACACACTTCACAATATTCATCATGCAATTCGCGTCATAAATTATATGACTGAATTTGTTAGACCAAATATTAAAGAATTCTCTGACTTCCATTTAGCCCTTATTTTGTTAGTAGGTTTGCTACATGATACAGGAATGTTTGTATCTGATGAAGAAAAGAAAGAAATACTTGACACAAAAATTTCAAAAAAAACAGATAATCAGCAAGAAGCTTTCCAAGACTACATTAGGGAGCGACACTCAAAACGAGTAAGGAATATAATAGACAATTATATAATCGATAAGGATACTGACTGCAAGTTTTCAAGTGTTTTTAGATTAGATTCCTACAATTTTACTGATGACATTGCAGCTATATGTCAATCTCACACAGAATCATTAGATTGGATAAAAGACAACCTAAGAACATCAAAGAATATTACTAAATATCCTTACAGCCCGCAGCACATTGCTTTGCTACTAAAACTCGGTGACAATTTAGATATAGATGCGCGAAGAGCGCCTTATTCCTTGTTGAAACTACTTGAAATTAAAGGCTTTAGTAAAACAGAATGGGAGAAGCATTCCCCAATTTCTAACTATGAAAAAATAAGAGATTTAGGTGATTATAAGTTTCAAATCTGGTTTGATGGTAAATGTGATAACCCATTTATATATAGAAAGGTAAGGGACCACATATTGTGGCTTCAAAACACATGCATAGAAATAAACAAATTAACAAATAAATATAATAAACCATACTGTTTAAACTTAGACGAGGAAATAGATATTGCTATAGAAACGGTAGGATTTGAAGCTACTAATCTTCAATTTACTATCGATTATTCTAGTATGCTAAATCTATTAATGGGGGAACAGATATATGGCAAAAAGAAATCAGGTTTGCGCGAATTGATCCAAAATTCTATTGATGCCATTATGGTTATGCAAGAAAAGCTTTCTGATAATACTACTTCCAATTATCAACCAACAATTTGGATTGAAATGAACAGGGAAAAGAACACTATTTCAGTTTGTGACAATGGAACTGGGATGAGTCCTTATGTATTAGAAAACTACTTTTTCAATATTGGGAAATCATATTATAACTCAAATGATTATAGAAGACTTAATCTGAACTATTCAGCAATAGGTCGTTTTGGTATAGGTTTTCTAGCATGCTTTATGTTATCCTCAAATGTACTTTTGGAGACTCAAAAATCAGGTCAAAAACCAATTGTAATAGAATTCGAACGAACATCTCAATTTGTTACAAAACTTAAAAATCCTACTTCTACATTCACCGAAGGTCATGGAACTCGCATTCATTTATCATATGACGAGGTTTTCCCTAATGTATTTTCTAGTGAGGAAGAATTAATTAAATATGTTAAACAACTTCTTTTAGTTGATGGATATACCGTCAAAATAAATGATAGCAAAAATAAAACTCTAGAAATCAATAGTTCTGTTATTTCAACCAAGAGACATATTCGCACAGAAAGATTTGATATAAATTATACACTTTCTAAGCAAGCTCCTATGTTTTTGTATGACTTTACTCAAATATCGAATATCCCATTGTTCATTTATTGCGATGAGAATGATTTATCTATTCCCGGAATGGATCCGATAGTTGTAGATTTAACAAAATCATGCGATGTTGTTCATCAGTTATTTAAACTCTCAAATGAACCATTATCCAATCAATTTGATAAAAGGTTTTGTGCTTTTAATATTGAAGATCCTTCTATTCGCATCTTCTTATCAGCAATGATTCGCGAAAATGATACAGAAGCAAAACTCCAACAGCGCATTAGTCGCTTTGTTTTTGAACACTCCCGTTCCAAAGCCTCTTATTTTGATTGTATGTTTTTTAATTATATCGATTCAGAATCGCAAGATTATCCCGCTAGAAAAAGCCTAGGTTTGCTCAATGGAAATAATAATAAAGGTGAATTAGGTATTGGTTATTTATTGAATACTAATCCAGCTCAATTTGCGAAGTTGTTCCCTAGCAATATGCTTGGGCTAACACGATATGCTCAATACAATTTACCTGTATATATTTTAAGTGTCGACAATTCTGATGCTCACTTACCAATAAGCGAAATGGTATATTTGAGAAATCTTGAAATGTATATGCACGGTATTCATGTCGATGATAGCGATTTATTATTTAAATATATTCCAACTAATTTTGCATTCGAAAATTGTGTTATCAACATTAAATCAGACGAATATAAACTAGATATTTCACGAGATAAATTTGATAGTCTTTCTAATGTAAATTTAAAGGTAGAAATCTCAAAAGAAATATTTAAAGATTTGTTGCAATACATGCCCTATAACGATGGGGAAAAACAATTGATTTCCTTGTTTATAGAAATGATAAGCAATTATCAGTAAAAGTGTGGAATGCTGAGAATAAAATAAGCTTTAGTGTCATATATTATCAGGTGTTTTGTTAGTTCAGCATTTGAGAATTTATTTGAAGAAACAGCATGCTTTTCTATTTGTTCGGATAGACTGGAACTATTATTTCATTTGAGGGATCTACTATGTCTTTACCTAAAGATTATGAAGGATTTGAAGTTGCATTAAATATTGTTTCTGAAATCGTATCAACCTATACCGGAATCCCAGGTCCAGGCAGTGCCGTCGCTTGGGGAATTAAAGCTATTCTTGAGCATTTCCCCTTTTTTTCGTTAAAGATAATCCTTAATAAGAAAAATGTTAAGGCTCTTGGCATACCCGATGATAAGTACGATTTTGTATATGAACAGACACACGATGCTTTGTCGAGCATTAATTCTGTTGACTATAATCCTGCTGTTTTCAGGAAAGATATCTTCACGAAATATTATTATTCCCCAACACTTATTGGGTCAGAACTCATTGAAACCCTTCACATCGATGAAGATTCCGACCTTTTAAAAGCTATTCGTTTTGTCCTAGCCGTCTATTTACTTCACTGGACTGAAGAACCAGATTTTCCTTTGGAGACACGTCAAGAACTCCTTTTGTTAGCATCTAATGTAAAAAAGAACGAAAAGGATATTACATTTCTAAAATCTTATGTAAAGGAACTTAAAGAGACAAGAACAGAGTCTATTCCAGCTGAATTAACAGTTATTCCTAAATCTATTAATGCCTTAATTGGAAGAGAGCCAGATATTCAAAATATTACATCAAAGATCGAGACAGATCATGTATTATGTATAACTGCTGATGGTGGATTAGGAAAAACCGCTATAGCTAAAAGTATTATAAATAGTATCAGAAGCAACATAGTTAAAGGCGTTTGCGAGTACAAGTATGTGGCTTGGCTTACCAGTTTGGGAAAGCTAAAAGAAGATCTTCTACAAATTAGAATTCCAGATTTAGCAATGGATGATCAAGAAGATAAGTATATTAAAGTGTGCCGTTTCCTTCAGTGTAATCCGTCTTTTATAGTTATTGATAATATGGATGAACTCCCTACACAAGATGAGATAAACATATTGAATACTATCTCAGGCAGGTCGACTATCCTTATCACAACCAGAGCAACAAATGTCAGTTTTCCGACTTATGAACTTAAACCGTTAGACCGAGATACATCTGTCGTATTTTTTTACAACCATTATTCCTGCAATCCTAATATTACAAACATTACACATAAAAAGATTTGTGAAGATAGAAATACTGGTCGAATCGAAGATGTATACAAAGTAATTGATGCTTCGGGAAGAAACACTCTATTAATTGAGTTATTAGCTAAAACAGCACACGCTGATGACTTGAGTATATCTGAATTATGGAAAAGGATTAGTTCAGGCATATTCGGGTTTGAATCTAAAACCGAAGTGCAAACAGATCACTCCGGAAAATATCCCAAGTCTAAGCTTTCTGTTGATGAACAAATTCGAAGACTGTATTCAATGTTCAATTTAACTGACAAACAGAAAGAAATCATAAGTTTTATTTCTCTATTTCCGGCAGAACATGACATCTTTTCTAATGTGTTTAAATGGGCAGGGTTCTTCGATCAAGGTGCAAATGATATGATGGATTTAGTTGAAAGAGGCTGGATCGATCATGAAGATGATTTCTATTCTATTCATACTATTGTAAGCGATTCCATCAGCCTGCAAAATAAAAAGTCAGGAAATGGTATCAACATTATTAACTACGAGAGGTTAATTGAAAATCTAACCGATATTGATGCATATATTCCCAGAACAATAGATTATAATCTTGCACAGAAGCTATCTTTTGTACCACAAACAGTTGGAAAACTTCTTAGCGAAAACTATACATCTAGTATTAATATAGGTCTATTCTTCCATAATCTTGCCATTTTATATAATAATCAGGGCAACTACGATGAAGCTCTGAAATACTATAATATTGCTCTTGGAATCCGTGAGAAGACACTGGGTAAAGATCATCCTGATACTGCTGCTACTTATAACAACTTAGCTATTCTATATCATGATCTTGGCAACTACGACAAATCTCTTAAATACTATGAAATAAACCTCGAAATCTGCAAAAAGACACTAGGCAAAGATCATCCTAGTACTGCTGCTACATATCACAATTTAGCAGGATTATACCGCGATCTTGGCAATTACGACCAAGCTCTAAAGTATTTCAAAACAGCTCTTGAAATAAATGAGAAGGCACTAGGCAAAGACCACCCTGATACCGCTACAACATATAACAACTTAGCAGGATTATATCGAATTCTTGGCAAGTATGATGAGGCCATGAAGTTATTAGAATTGGCTCGCGATATCCGTGAGAAGACACTGGGCAAAGATCATCCTGGTACTGCTATTACATATGGGAACTTAGCAGGTTTATTTCAAGATCAGGGCAATTACAATGAAGCGCTGAAATACTTTAATATGGCTCTTGAAATCCATGAAAAAATACTAGGCAAAGTTCATCCTGATACAGCTACAACATATAACAACTTAGCAAGATTATATCAAGTTCAGGGTAACTACGATGAAGCGCTGAAATACTTTAATATGGCTCTTGATATCTACGAGAAGATACTGGGCAAAGATCATCCTGATACCGCTACATTATTTAACAACTTAGCAGGACTATATCAGGAACAAGGCAAATACGATGAAGCGCTGAAATATTGTAATATGGCTCTTGATATCTACGAGAAGATACTGGGCAAAGATCATCCTGATACCGCTATAACATATAACAACTTAGCAGCATTATACCAGGAACAGGGTAAATACGATGAAGCTATGAAACACTTTAAAATGGCTCTTGAAATCCGCGAAAAGTTGCTGGGCAAAGAGCATCCTGATACTGCAGCTTCATATAACAACTTAGCAGCATTATATCAGGAACAGGGCAAATACGAAGAAGCGCTGAAATACTATAATATGTCTCTTGAAATACATGAAAAGACACGGGGCAAAAACCATCCTGATACAGCTGCTTCGTATAACAATTTAGCAAGATTATTTTGTGCTCAGGGCAAATATGATAAAGCTCTAGATTTATACAAAATGGCTCTTGAAATACAAGAGAGAATACTTGGAAAAGATCATACTTATACTGGTACGACTTATAACAGCATAGCAGCTTTATATCATGAACAGGGCAAATATGATGAAGCTCTAAATCTATACAAAATTGCTCTTGAAATACAAGAGAAAACACTTGGGAAAAATCATCCTGATGTCGCAACAACATATAACAACTTGGCAAGATTATACCGCGATCTTGGCAATTACGACCAATCTCTAAAGCATTTCATAATAACTCTTGAAATACAGGAGAAGACACTTGGCAAAGATCATCCTGATACCGCTATTACATATGGGAACTTAGCAGTTTTATATCATGATCTAGGCAATTACAATGCTTCTCTGAAGTTCTGCAAAAAGGCTCTTGAAATACAAGAGAAGACGCTGGGCACAGATAACCCTTATACCGCTACAACATATATCAACTTAGCAGAATTGTATCATGATCTTGGCAATTACAATGCTTCTCTACAGTACTATAAAAAAGCTCTGCCAATACAAGAAAAGATGCTTGGCAAAGATCATCCTTTTATCGCTATAACATATAGCAGCTTAGCGAATTTATTTCGAACTCAGAACAAATACGATGATGCTTTGGAATATGAAAAAATGGCCCTTGAAATCTGTGAAAAGAAACTGGGAATACATCAGAATACAGCAAATGCATATGAGAATCTCGCTCGTTTATATCATGAAACTGATAATTATCAAGAAGCATTTAAGTACTTTAAGAAAGCAGCAGAAGTCCGAAAGAAGCTCGGAAGCAAATAACTTTTCAACACAATTAATCCCTCCATCTTCTATTCTCTTGCCCGCTTTATCCTCAAATCAGCAAAGTCCTCATAATGATTCGTTTTGTATGTCTTCATCAATAAGGTATTCGCTGAAAGCGCCCCTTTTATGCCTCATTATTGCGACACATAATTCCAAGTGCGATATCCCTGCCTTAATGCAGCATCATATATAGGCCGCATGTTCTTCTCAAGAATATTATTGAAAACAATTATGTCATTCCCTTTTTTATACAGCTCTTGTTGGGCCCAAATGGAATGAAGATTATCCTTAAAACATTTATCGAATAAAGAATGCAGGCCTTCGATTTCATTAACCAACTTAAACATTTTGAATTGGTTATCTGAAAACCCACCAAAGAACAAATCCCAATTTGGTAGGTTATTACTTTTACTGGAGTTAAGGTCTGAATCCATTGGCAAAAGATTCCACAGCTCATCATTCATTACAAAGGACCAGGGAATGAAGTGATCTAATTCATAGTTATTAGGATCAATTGCATTTTTAGTATATACATCTTGGACTTCGGTATATTTTATGATTCCGTTCCACAGGTCGCGGACTCTTTCCATCTTTCGAACATTATCACCAGGCTTAAGTTTATAGACTAGTCCCGGAACTTCAGGATTATTATTCTGAAGCCATTTCATTTTTTCATATTGGATCCAGCCGAGAATCTCGACTGTATTGTCATTGATCATCTGCATCCATTCGTGATCAAACACAACTTTTCTATTAATAGATGTACCATCACCAAAAATGTAAGGGAGTCTTACCGAATTGTTGAAATGCCGGATGTATTCTATTAACTGTGTTTTGTTTTCCCAATTTACTTTGGCATCATGGTTATTGAAAAAACCAGATAATGCTCTATAAGGAACCATGTATGATAGTTGATTCTTCTCAGCTCGTAGTTCCTTCTCATATGTCTTTAACGCATCTTTTATTTCGCTTTTAGAAGCCGAACTCGTGAGAGAACTCACTTGTCTTAAGTGAGCAACTGCTCTCTCAAGTCCATCTACAACCTCGCCCTTAACAAATCCACTTAAATGGATATGATACTCAACTACTGAATACCAAGCATTCGAAATCATCTCATCTATGATTTCTCCGATAGTAGTCTCCGTAATGTTTTGATTAACCAGATTAACTATCGCCTCAAGCCAGTAAAACTTATAACAAGAAGAAGGATCCTTAAGCATGTTGGCAAAGCTGTCTATTTCAAGACTGCTGTAATAATCCTTTCCATAATTGGTTAAGAAATCTGGCTTGCTCATAATTAAATCCTCCCAAGGAATACATTCTGATTTATCATATGCATCATATTTGGACTTCTTGCTTATCAGGTCGCTGTATCGTCGCCGCTTTGATATCCTTACCAGCTTTAAGTATTTATATCGGAGATTTCGTTTTGCAATAATCCTTCGCAAAAATATAAAGTGAAATGATAATAAAGACTATTGATACTATCACTAATACTAATAACGAATAATATAACAGCATGTTCCCCTTTCCTGTTAATGCTTTTAGTGCTTCCATGTTTTCATTGAATTTTAAGAACACTGCAGCAAACAACGCTAAATTGAAAGGGATAGCTGCTATGCCAATGAAACCTGCACCATTTTTATGAATTGTTTTACTGTGCCATTCAAATAGATCCTTATTAACTATGGCGTTAATAGCTCTTTCTAAAACAGCAATATGAGAACCCAATCTAAACATCCTAACTGTATATTTCAAAATGTTCATAAAACTAATTCCAAATAAAAAAGGAAGTATAAGAAAAATATAATTAATTGGGGGATTCCCAGAATCGATATCACACGCATAATAAACAATTACGCCATAGCCACAGAAAGAAATAGTACTCATTGTCAAAAACTTTGACTGAATAGATATGTATTCAGCTCTCAAATCTTTTATCTGTTCTGTAAGTAAAGAAATCTCTCTGTCATCAGCGCTTGATGAGTTTGATTCATCTGTTTCCGTTGTGGCATTTTCAGGAATAACACTCGTTTCCAATTCGCTTGCATTATTCTGTGAATTAGCATTGTGCCAGGTAAAATAATTTGCGTAAGGAATCCGACTAATTCTCCTTGTTTGCATTCTATTGAATTTGCGCTCGTTCATAATATAAGTTGCTCCTTTTATCCTCAGTACTTTTATATTATCAAATGCAACTGGAAAATCTTTCTGTTGGAATATTAAAATCCTTGGATAAATCGGAGATTTTTACTTATGAGTCTTTATTGCTTTTGCTACCTCAATATCTGCCGGCAACCACTCAACCGCATCAAGTTCATCAAAAGACAACCACTTCGCCGCCTCATGTTCCATAAGCTTTAATTCTGAACCCTCTGTCAAGGTAGCCCAAAAGCAGTCCATAGACAAATGGAATGTCGGATAATCATGCTCAACAGTAGTAAGCAAATCTCCAACAGTAATATCCGCATCAAGTTCTTCTTTGATCTCACGAACAAGTGCTTCTTGAGGAGTTTCTCCAGGCTCCACTTTGCCACCCGGGAACTCCCATCCGTCTTTGTATTCACCGTATCCGCGTTGAGTTGCGAATATGCGGTCTCCGTCACGGATTATTGCTGCAACGACTTTGATGGTTTTCATGTTATATCTCTTCAAGGCCTAAACTCTTCAGATA
>JAEEGL011461529.1_pt1 | contig 16286 bp, 15 predicted proteins | sample 9134231 | NCBI WGS metagenome assembly JAEEGL01 (sample SAMN16246548, study PRJNA631951) | gut metagenome | biome: gut microbiome; feature: rumen; material: fiber-attached | host: Bos | place: Iran: Karaj | collected 2018-10
AATAAAGGGCCAAGGGGAATGACATAGACGAAAAGCTCATCTATAACTTTTTGAAAAACTGAGAAAAAGCGAGTTAACAAGAGAAAAAGCAAGATTAATATGGGAGGTACCACCATGTCCACGTACTTTGTTGGGATAGATATCTCAAAGTACAAACACGACTGCTGTATCATCAATGCGGCAGACCAGAGCATTGTTGCTAAGTTTACCATCAATAACGATAAAGATGGTTTCAACAAGCTCCTTACTTCTCTCCAATCCTTATCAACACCCGAAGACATAAGAATAGGGTTTGAGTCTACAGCACATTATGCCCTCAACCTTGAACTCTTCCTCGAGAAAGCCCACCACAGCTTTATGGAAGTTAATCCAGTTCTCATCAGTGAGTACAAGAAGTCTACTTCTTTGAGGCGGACTAAAACAGATTCCATTGATTGCGAATCCATTGCCCGTTGGTTAATGACCGTAGAGTACAAACCCCATTCAAAGGGATTTTATCACGCTTACTCCTTAAAGTCATTAACACGTTTGCGTGATCGCCTTATCCGCCAGCGTTCATTCTATCTCGTTAAGATTACCAATGTCCTGGATCATACCTTTCCGGAGTTCAAGCCATTCTTTCAGGAACACTTCAGCAAAACTGCTTTGTATCTTCTCGAGAACTATGGTTCTGCTGAAAAGATGGCTCGTATGAACTCTGTCTCGTATGATAACCTCAGGCGTATTTCTCGCGGCAGATTTACACCCCAAAAATTCATAGAGCTGAAGGCGCTTGCAACGAATACTGTTGGCGTGAATAACTCCATCTTCGATACTGAACTGAATTGTCTGTTAACCCTTTACAAGGAAGCTGCTAAGCAGATTTCTGTTCTTGAAACACAAATAAACGAGCTTATCGAAGAAGTTCATCCACACTATATGTCCATTCCCGGAATTGGTGCTTTGTCTGCAGCTGTAATCTATGCCGAATATGGTGATATATCAAATTTTACATCGCCGGCACAGATGCTCGCCTTTGCAGGTCTGGAACCAGGCATAAACGATTCAGGAACGGAATCGCACAAGGGACGCATGGTAAAACGTGGGTCTTCTCAGCTTAGATATACCCTTATGAATTGCGCCCTGCCATTGATTCGATTTGATGTAACCTTTGCAGCCTACTACGCAAAGAAACGTTCCGAGGGAAAGCCTCACAGGGTTGCCATATCACATGTCACGAAAAAATTAGTCAGAGTCATTTTTGCATTGGAGAGACAGAACATTGACTTTGTAGCCGCTTCTCTTCGCTGACATCTATAATTCTTTCCACCGTACCATCTGAAATACGGTGTATTCAGATGGTTTATTTGTCATACACTTTTTTAGAGATTCCAAAAGTCTTCAAAAAGTACTTGACTGTTTATAGTTTGTCACCTCCATAAATTATAATTAATTCCATTTTGACATATTTACATAATTCTTGCAATAAGCCGGCGCTGATTATTTGGGTACAAAAAAAGAGGGAGGACCGGCCTCCCTCTCTCTTTCATGTTTTATTTCAGCGCATTTTTTCCAGCAGTCCCCGGCCTGCAAAACCGGTTACCTGTTTGGTGTTGATATTCCAGTCCACGGTTACTTCCTCACTGCCATAGGTTATGTGGAAGAAGATCTCCGAAGAGGTGATATCATCACCATCAAAGTTCGTAAAGCCGCTTATCTCGTAACTGTCAGGCTCTCCCATACCAAAGTGATCCTTCATAAATTTGCTTGCCCCGGCTTTGGCTTCGTCCATGAAGGCCTCGGCTTCCTGTCTGGTATATTCCGTAGGATCCGAATAGTATTTCTTACCGCCGCCGTTGACCATCAATATGCCTGAGGGCTTAACGGGTATGGTTACCTGATAGAAGGTTGAATTGGGAGCGTCTGTTTCCGAAAGCTCAACATCATAACCTATCCAGGCCTCGTCGCCATCATAGAACATGGAGAAGTTATTACCGTATACGCTGCAGTTCCAGCTGTCGGTTATGGTCTCACCCAATGTATCCTTAAGAATGTCAAAGGCCTGTTTTTTAGCTGCCGCCTCCTGCTCGGGAGTCACTTCGAATGAAGTTTCATCCATGAAGGACTCGCCCCACTCTTCAGGCCATTCAATATCATCTTCCCCGGTGAACTCTTCCGTTTCCGCAGCCGCCTGTTCTTCCGCATTCTGCTCTATGGTATAGAAGTATTTTGCCTGATGGTCGATCAGCTGCAGCAGCTGCTCATCCGTAAGTTCTTCTTCGGGCATGTTGATCTTATTGATCTCCTCAACGAACGCCAGCTCATCGGGAGCTATCTCATCCAGGGTCTTTACATGCTTTAAGATGTTCTGCGGGAATACCCCGTCTTTGTAATAAGCGTCCTCAAGTTCAAGATATCTCTTATATTCTTCCGGCGTAAGATCCCTGACCCTTGCCTCGCTTGCTGTTTCATATACGTCGTTGGAAAGTTCCTGCCGGTAATCTGCCTTTTCCTCTTCGCTCATGTCCTGTATGCGGTTCTTATAAGTAACATAAGCTGCGCTGGCACCTATGCTCCCCAATCCCACAACGCCCAGTATGATCAGCGCCATGATAGCGGTTGAATATCTGAAACGTACGTCTGCATGTCTCCTGCCTTTATTCAGATCCGATACAAGTGAATCAACCATCTCGTCTGAAATATTTACATTTGTATATATTTTCTGATCAAGATCATCTCGTCTCATAGATCATTCCTCCTGAGTATTCTTTATCCATTTCTTTCATCTTTTCCCTGGCCCGCTGCAGTCTCTTCTTCACCGCAGCCTCCGTGATGGAAAGCATCTGAGCCACTTCTTTAACAGAGTAGCCCTCAACATAATAAAGGATAACAGCACTCTTAAGCTTATAATCCAGATCCCAAATGAAAGCTATGGTTTCCTTTGTATCAAAATCCAGACCGTCCGTGATCATCACGCTGTTCTCCACCTCATCAAGAGGGACCCAGCTGTGTCTTTTATGAAATCTGAGGAATTCCCTGCATTTATTCTGGGATACCTTGATAAGCCATAACTTCCTTTGCTCTTCCGACTCAAAGACCGGCCTCTTCTCAATATACTTTATGAATGTTTCCTGCAGGACGTCTTTTACGTCCTGTTCGTTTTTGAGTATGAAGAAACACACACGGTAAAGCATATTGCTGTACTGCCTTACAACCGGCTCTATGTCTTCATTTTTGTACTTTGCAGCCATATCTGCCTCCTTATCCTTTCTTCAGGCGCCTGTATTATTAAGAACGCCGGAGAGTCCCGAAAGGTGACATAAATATAAAATTATTTTTGCGTATTGCATTATATCATATTATCATCTTTTGGCTCAGGATCTATGTTATAATATAATAAGATAACTTTTATGGAGGTATTGGAACTATGATCTGTCCCAAATGCGGCAAACCCACAGTACATGGTGCCAGCTATTGCGGCGAATGCGGTATAAAGCTTCCCATGGAAAAAATGGACGTGCATACCATATTAAAAAAAGGCGAACATGAGGCAGATATGGCTGCAAAAGCTGCCGGTGACGGCCTGCAGTCCGTTATCGATGAGATAAAGCGCGCTTTTAAGTGATTATAGTATGGCTAAAGCACCGGTACGGAAATTTTCAAAAAAAGACATATTTTCCGGCGTAGTTATCGCCCTTGTATCGATCCCCATCTCCATGGGCTACGCCCAGATAGCAGGCCTGCCGCCGGTCTACGGACTTTACGGCTCTCTCCTGCCCATCTTTATCTACGCCCTTATTACAAGCTCAAAACAGTTTATAGTAGGCGTTGATGCAATGCCGGCCGCGATGGTGGGTTCCATACTTGCCCAGATGGACATAACAGCCCAGTCAAAAGAGGCTCTGTGTCTGGTGCCGGCTATGGCTCTTATGGTCTCCGTATGGCTTTTTATCCTGTATTTCCTTAAAGCAGGACGCATAGTCAGATATATATCCGTTCCCGTCATGGGCGGCTTTATCTCCGGCGTAGGTGCCACGATAATCATGATGCAGGTACCCAAGCTCTTTGGCGGCTCGGCCGGTACAGGCGAGATAACCGATCTTCTTACAAATATCTTTGAACAGCGCGGCGAATTCCATTTGCTTTCATTTATCCTTGGCTTCGGAACTATCCTGATAATCCTTATCTGCAAAAAGTTTATTCCCCGGGTCCCCATGACCGTTGTGATGATGGCCGCCGGCGCACTGGCACAGTTTTTCTTTAAGCTTGATCAATACGGCGTAAAAGTCATGGCTGAAGTTCCTGCCGGACTGCCCTCCCCCGTGCTGCCGGGATTTATCTTTGAGGCCGGCGCAGCTCCAAAGCTTTATATCATCGACATTCCCGGGATATTTGATTTTATCCCGGATCTGTTAATGGGCAGTCTTGGAATAGCTGCGGTCATAATGGCCCAGACTCTTTTAGCCTCAGGAAACTATGCGAGGAAGTATTCGGACACACTCGATAACAACAGGGAGCTTCTGGCATACGGAGCAATGAATCTTGGTGCTGCTTTTGTGGGATCATGTCCCGTTAACGGCAGTGTTTCCCGAAGCGGGATCGCCGATTCCCTGGGTACCCGATCACAGCTCACTTCTGTCGTGGCAGCGATCACCATGATCCTGGTGCTTCTGTTTGGCACACCGCTGCTTAAGTATTTACCCGTTCCGGTACTGACAGGTATAGTCATCACTGCCCTTATAGGAATAATAGAGATCCCCATGGCAAAGAAGCTATGGAAGATAGGAAAAAACGAACTGCTGGTATTTATCATAGCTTTTCTGGGTGTGCTGTTCTTCGGAACACTTTACGGCGTTATGATCGGCGTACTGCTCTCCTTCAGCGAAGTAGCCATGCGCTCCGTGGCACCTCCCGCAGCTTTTGCGGGACGCATCCCCGGACACGGTAATTTCTATTCTTTAAAACGCAATTCCGAAGCAAAGCCTATAAAGAACACCGTCATCTACCGCTTCAGCGGTAATCTGTTCTTTGCCAATATAGACCTTTTCTGCGAAAGCATAGAAGCCGCCATTAAAGAAGATACGCACCAGGTAGTCATCGACGCCCGCGGCATCGGAAATATAGACGTTACTGCGGTGGAACGTTTGCTGCAGCTTTACAAAAGCCTTAAAGAAAGAGGTATCCTCTTCTATATTACGGAGCATGACGGCTCCCTTAACGACCAGCTGCGAAAGATGGGCGGCGAGGTACTGATAGAAGAAGGTGCCGTAAGGCGCACCATCACACTGGCGCTGCGTGATGCAGGATTGGAAAAGCCTTATGAGCTGGAAGGGTACGATCCCTCTTCAGCCAAAGAGGCTGTAGGCTTTGAGGCCGATGACAGGCTTTCCGAATTTGAATGGGTATTCGGTGAAGAAGCCGAAGAAAAAATGCAGCAGATGGCCCGCGGCATGGCCGAAAAGATTGCCGCCGAAGAAGACAGCGAAGCCGATGTGCTAAATGAAGAAGGCCTGCGTACCGACTGGGGTATGCTGGGAAGATTCGATGAGGACGCCTTCTGGGATTATATGGAAATACATCTTGCGGAGCTGGCAGACGAAGGAAAGATAGATACCGCTTTTGCCGCACGCCTTGAGCGGCATATAGAAAAGCGGCGTGAGTTCGGCCGTAAAAAACTGGCCGAAATGAACCCACACGCCGCCAAACTGTTAAAACGCCACGGAGAAGTACTCCGCAATTATCTGAAGCATAAACATCCCAAAGAGTTCGAGACCTATCTGGAAGTCAGCGAACGAAGGAAGAAATAAGCATCTGTGTTATCCCAATGTTATAAAGGGGCCGGGCAGGGACACTTCTTCCCTGCTCTCTCCATTCATGTAACAGTTCACATATGAAGGAGTTTTTACTTTGCTGACTTGTGCAGGATCCCGTAGCAGATCAAGCTTCTTATAAGGCCCCGGTGCATTCACCGGTTCACTGCTAAAAAGGCCGGCAGGAAATCTGCCGGTCTCTTCAGTCACGGATCTTATTATTTTATAACCGCTGCTATTATGAGTTGATCTTCTGAATGACCTGTTTAACAGTGGTCTCGATATTTTCTATCTCATCATAGAGCGCCACTGTAAGATCCAGCTGCTCGCCCTGGGACTTGTCCTGGACCTCCAGCTTCTGCTTCATCAGATTGATATCCACGATAAACTGCTCAAGTATATCCAGGATCTTTCCGGAAGATTCCTTTATGTCATTTGCCAGCTTTTAAAGAGAAACCATATATTCAGCGGCCGTTTTTTAGGGAGAAGGACGTGTCAATAGCCAAGGAAGTTTTTGAGCTTTTGATCCTTCTGCAGATCCTTTTTCAGCAGCCCGAAACTTTCTCCCGGAACTATCTTAAGATAACGGTCCAGGAATTCATCATACGTTTTTGCTTCAAAGCAATCCGGTGTGATAAAGAAAGTCCTTGAACCGCCGGTCACCCTGTCTCCGGCCGTGACGCTTACCTTGTAGTCGCCGGACTTAAGTTTATAAAATATGTACCTTTCCAGATTCCAACCGTGGATCTCGATATGTCCGAACTTCATCTCATGCTCCGCCACAACGGGATTGGCTTCCAGCGCCGCCTCCCTGTAATCGCGCTCAACGGATTCTATAAACTCCTCCGCGGTAGCCACATCACAAATGCTGTCTCCGCTGCCGGGATAGAACCTTATAAATTCCCACTCCCCGTTAATCTGTTTGATTGCAAAGGGACAGGCCTTTTTCAGTGCTTTTTTATCAGCCCAGTGATAATCCTTTTTAATGTTTGTATAAGCTTTTTCCAGGTATATCTCTATTTCCTTACCATACCGAAATTTTGCGTTGGGATTGGAATCTTCCACGGCTTTCCTCGTGTATTCACAAAGGAAATCAATGAACTCATCAGCGGTAGTTCCGTCAGTCCATTCTTTGACATAATTGTAACCATCATAGGAGGTGTTTACCTGCCCGAAGACATACTGCCCGTGAAGCGGCACTATCTCCCAGGCCTTTTGCTTTTTCATCTGCGTCATGCTTGCCCAGGGATATTCGCTGCGAAGCTTTTCAAGGGCTTTTTCATAATATACATTTATGTCGATACCATATTTAAATTTATCCGGATCAGTTGACGGATTTTTGTTAAGCTCTTCCTCACGTATTCTCTCTTTTTCCCGCTCTTCTTCTGCTGCAAAGATCTCATCGGAGCTTAAGGGTGTCCAGGCCCATACTTTATTCATGCTGTAGCTTGCCAGGGCCGGCGCATATATAAAGCATCCCCCTTTTTCGCCGGACCACTTATCCCATCTGCCGGTAGCCAGTGTTCCGTCCAATAATATTAAAAGACAATATTGTTCATTTTTAGGGAAGTCCTTGTCCTTTATCAGTTTAAAGTCCTTAAAGCTTACACTGTAGCCGTCCTCTTTCTTATGCCCCATATTTATTCTCGCGGTATCGTCCTCCTCCAGGAGAGCCGAAAGATCATAGCAGTGCAGTTTATGCCATTTGACAATCTCTTCGCCCTCGATCGAATCTGCCGTGCCGCGGATAAATTTACCCTCTGTTGATGCCTTACGATAATCTTTCGGATTCCATTCCCCGCCGGTATAGCTTCCGTCTTTTAGTTCAAGAAGACAGAATTCACCGTATTCGGGCAGATCATCATCTTTAAAATCATGGAATTCATTAAAAGACAGACTAAGCTTTGTATGATCGCAGATAAACATATTCCTGCCCCCCTTTTGATGATATTGAGGATATTATACCATCATCCGGTGCCTGTCACCATGAACAAATTGTGAACGTGTTCATATTTTGTTAACGGTGCCTGTCACCATGAACAAATGATGTTTACGGCGATGCCTGCGATAAGGGAGAAAAGGATGATAAAAAGCCAGTAGAGGGCGAAATGCTTTGCGCCGAGGACGGCTTTGAGGGCGCCAAGATTTGTGATCTTGGTGGCAGGGCCGGTGATCATAAACGCCGCTGCACTTCCAAGACTCATACCGTTTGCAAGCCAGCTTTTGATGATCGGTATCGTGCCGCCTCCGCAAACATATAAGGGAACGCCTATCGTGGAGGCCATCAGCACGCCCCAGGCTTCGTTCCCGCCAAAGACGAACTGTATCGCTTCCTGCGGTATATACCGCTGAAACAGGGCAGAAAGTATTATCCCGATCAGGAAATAAAGGCCGGTGGCTTTAAGGTTGCGCCACAGGTTTTTGATAAATCTTATGAAAAGATTGGGGTCAACGTCCTTATTCTTCGGCTCGTCAAAGTTTTTGAAGTCGAAAAAGGATTTTTTTCTGAATTCAAAATGTATTACCAGGCCGGCAGCGATACCGCACAGGAAGCAGCTTACGATCCTTATGCATAATACTTTTGTCCCCAGCGCTGCGCTGTAGATTATCAGCTGGGGATTGAGCAGGATGGAGCTCATCATAAATGAGGCCAGCCATTCATCCTTTATCCCGCTTTTTGAAAAAGATGCGGCGATGGGTATCGTCCCGTACATGCATAAAGGCGACGCCACGCCCAGGGCTGATGCAAAGATCATTCCGGGGATACTGCTTCCGTCACTTTTCATATTTCTCATCAGCGCGTGGATCCTGTCTTTAAAAAATACCGATACCACTGAGCCGATGATCATGCCGGCAACCCAGTACCAGAAGATCTGGCTGAACTGCAGAGTAAAATAATACCAAAAGTAGATAAATTCGGTTTTTAATATCCCTATCATTGTATTATTCCGCCAATGTATCTATATCAACCAGCTTATATACACGGTTTCCCAGCCCTATCTTTTCCGCATGTGTCAGTATGTGTATGCCGTTCTTTTCGAGTATCCTTCCCTGAAGGGACGCACCGTCTTTTGCTTCAAAGACCTGATCCACGCAGGCCTGGTCCAAAGCTACCGGGTCCGTTGATGCAAAGATACCGATATCGTGCATGTCGACCTCCGCAGGAGTTGATACGCAGTCGCAGTCTACAGACAGGTGGTTCATGACACTGATATAGACGATAGTATTTCCGTGATCTTCATAGTCTGATACTGACTTGGCGGCTTCTGCCATGCTCTCCGTAAAGACATCCTGATTCGTGATAAGCGACCCCAGATCAATGGGCGGTTTGGAAAAGACGCCGCCGGTATGTATGCGGACCTTGCCTTCCCTGGAGGCTATACCTATGGAAATATTTTTAAGAGCTCCGCCAAAGCCGCCCATGGGATGACCTTTAAAATGTGAAAGCACAAGTACATAATCATATGACGCCAGATCCTGTCCGACCCAGTTTTCCTTGAGATGATCGCCGCCCTCCACAGGGATCTTCATATACCCGTTCTCATCCATGATGTCCAGGTCTGCGATCGATGTAAAACCGTGCTCTTCGGCGACCTGTCTGTGCATCGCGGTATCCGCTCTTTTGGAACCCGAATATGCGGTGTTGCATTCGATGATCGTGCCATCGACGCTTTGGACCAGATCTTTTATAAGGTTCGGGTCCAGATAATTGGGGTTACCGGCTTCACCTGTGGAAAGCTTGACCGCTACTTTCCCTTCAGGATGGACATCCAGGGTTTCATAGATCTTCATTAATGCTTCCGGGCTGATCTCGTTCGTGTAATAGACGATGGCGGGGTCCGGGTGAGCGCGGCCTTCCGCATCGCACACCTCAACATTGTAGGATACATGAGGTTCAATATCATAATGCATATGGTGCTTATACAGCAAAACCAGGCCGGTGATCACCAGCACGATCGTTAACAGTACAGTTAGTGCTTTTTTCAGTTTCTTATTCATAGTATGATGCCTCTCCTTTATCAAATTTCAAAGATATTCTTTTCAATCAAGCATACGCATTTTGCAGTAATCCGTTTATTCCCACATAATGATATTGCATCAATAGCAGGATATGCTTTTTCAGTTCCGCGGGGTCCTCATAAGACATGATCACATCTGTCAGCGCGAATATCTGGATCTTTGCGATCAGTGTATTCATATCATTATCCGGAACCTGCGAGCGCTCGGTAAATATCCTGATATAACGTTTGGTGATGAATTCCCTGTCGTCGTCCCGGCAGCCGCACAGCATTACCAGTAAACCGCTACGATGTTCAGCAACCACATCCGCCAGCCTGTATGTTATCTCGGTTATTTTCATTTTCAGGCTTTTCTTTATAAAGTCCGGGGCCGTCATCCGGTCTGCTACTTCCAGAATTCTGCGGCGCGCCTCCCCGACAAGGGTCTCGTATATCTCCTCTTTCGAAGAAAAATAACGGTAGATATTGCTCTTGCTGATATAGCATTTATCTGCAATGAGTTTCAGTGAAGTCTTCGCATAACCATAACGGATAAACAGCTTCTCTGATTCTGTCAGGATCTTCTTGTATACTTCTTCTTTCTTTATCTGCATGTTGCTCCATTTTCGGGGTGCCTGTCATGTTAACGGTGCCTGTCACCATGAACAAATTGTTAACATGTTCATATTTTGTTAACGGTGCCTGTCACCATGAACAAATTGTTAATGCGTTCATATTTTGTTAACGGTGCCTGTCACCATAAAAGCGACCGTTTATGTTTGGAAATATATCAAGGATTTTGCTTATATGTCAAGCTTTTACGCTCAATAGCGACCAAAAACAGAATACAGATCTTGATTCATTCCGAATAACGTAAAAAAGACTGTAGCTTTGATGTTGTTTCATCTAAAGCTACAGTCTTATCTTACAATGCCCTGTATATATCTTTTTAAGACACGCTATTTCTGAAGCTGAGGGCTTTTTCCCGCTTTTTCTCCACCTGCGGGTAACGGTGTCGTATTTAAGTGTGATCTCTGTCACATAGCCCGCCTTTTCGTCATAAAAGCATCTCCAGCAGGAAAGCGATCCAATGGACGGTTCTATCGTAATCTGCCATGCTCTATGCTCCTGTATAAAAAACCTGTAAGCCTCATCTATCTGCGATACATCTGTGACTTTGCATTGCGCATCGCCGGAGCTTATTGAAAACATGTAGTCCTTATCCGGATCAGGCTTTGTCATATACGGTTTTGGGTGATCCCAGGCAGCTATCCTGAGTCCCACGATGCCGCATGCCAGACTGCAGCCGGCAATAATGATCACAACATGCAAAGGTATGGGGTGTTTCCAACTGACGAAATACAGGAATATAAAGATGGCCGCCATCATAAAGCCGGTAAACGCAAGCGCGCCTCCGAATGCGTCCCAGGACCTTCTGCTGTCAGATTTCCAGTCATATCCCGGCATCACAGCTGTCGAAAACTTATCTATGCGCGCCTCGATCTTATCCTGCAGAGTCGGCTTATAATCCTCCGATCTCTCCTCGCTGACATTATACCAGGGGCTGCGTTTTTTATGTTTTACAGGTTTCGGCGATGCAGCAGCCTTCGCAGCTTCTTTTTTTTCGATTTCTTCCGCCTTGCCACTCTTTACCATCCATTTATCGAGCAGGATAAACAGAATATATCCTCCGGGAAATACCGTCAGGAAAATCACTGCAGTAGCTACGATCCTTCCACTCATGGATTTTCCGGCATAGCTGCTGTTCCTCCAGTCCCCGACCATATGAACGTAATACTTTAAGCTTTTCTTCGGTAATCCCGCTTTTTCAGAAATATAATCGATGCTCGTCTGCCCCAGAAGTTTTGTCTGTCCCCTTGGCAGCCTGACCGTTCCGCTTCGCGGCAGCTTAACCACTGCGTCATCGATAAAGACTATTGCTATTTCACCATCGTCCAGCTCTACGCTGTAGTATTGCCCCATGGTGGTCTCGGGATCATTTCCGTATCCCTGAAAAGCGCGCAGTAAACCGGATTTGGTGATGCTGTTGCTTTGAATGCCCCGGTAAACACCCAGCGGCCGGATTGCAGATGCATCTGCCTCCAACGTGTAAACATACTTCTCTCCGGCTATTTCATCTGCCGATCTGAGGATCTTTGTATTATCACCTGCCGGGTAACCTATATCACCGCCCCAGTCATCCGACGGCGGTGTTTTCCTGTATGCACGCGCCTCATAGTTGGGCAGTATGGCGATCAGCACTATCAAAAAGACTGCTATCAGGAAACTCGCCTGCGCCCTTGACGGTAATCTAAAAAACTGTGTTCTCACTTAATCGCTCCTGTTAACTATTGTTAACGGTGACAGGCACCATGAACAAAATGTTAACATGTTCATAATTTATTAACGGTGACAGGCACCGTAGTTGCCGTTTCGACACGGGTGGGTTCTTTCACAAGAGCCTTAAAGGTCTCCGCGTCCTCCGGCTTGCCGATCACAGATCCGTAATGCGTAGGGATCGCTATCTCCGGTTTGATTTCTTTTATAAGCGCCGCTGCCTGCCTTGGATTCATCGTATAGAAGCCTCCGATCGGTATCATCGCAATATCACATTTAACGGCACGCGCTTCTTTTATCGCATCGATATCTCCCGCTACGTATATACGCTTACCCTCTACTGTGATGATATATCCAAGCCATCCATAGATTTTCAAATGAAATAACTTAAAGATATTGTATGCCGGTACAGCTTCAACTTTCAGTGTATCGATCTGCATGCTTCCGCCGGCCTTCATCGTTCTTATCTCTCCCACACAGGACGCAAACGTCTGTGCCTTGTTTTTAGCACTTTCAGGCACGATCAGGATGGTCTTATCACAGCTGACCTTTTCAATATCCTTCGGCGACATATGGTCATAATGCGGATGGGTTATCAAAACAACTGCGGCATCATGCGGCTCATTTGCCATTTTAAAAGGATCGGCGTATACCGTCCCCATGTCCGTCGATATCCTTATACTGTTATTCACAAATACTTGAATACTAAAAGCCATGTTTCTCCTTAAGGTGACAGGCACCATGAACAGATTGTTAACGTGTTCATAATTTGTTAACGGTGACAGGCACCGTATTATTATATCACCGTTACGGCAGGGTAACAATCGCCCTTAATTCTTATAATTCGCTAGCATGGTAGCCACATATCATTTTCCCTGATGTCTTTCTGTATCAGCTGCTCCTGTTCAGCATGGGATATCATTCCTTCCACGAACGTCTTGTACAGTTCGCGACTGTTATTCATAAACCCGCCTAATACTCTGTTTGTTTCAACCAGATCCTCTATCAGCTTTGTTGATCTCTTCTTTGCTCCGTCACCCGGCACAAATTTCCCATAGCTGCTGTATTCATATGCCAGCGGTTCCTGCACAATATGCGCCTTTACAGGGTTCAAATGTATATAACGGCTCACTTCCAGGAAGTACTGTTCATTCGTGACAAGGCAAGCCGTATACCTGCTCTCAAACAAATGACCGGTAAAATGATATTTATGATTAAAATCCATGCTGTAGGGATGCAGCATCCTCTGCATTATCTTTCCCAGATCATCATCTATAGTCTCGAGCGCCATATGAAAATGATTACTCATAAGGCATAATGAATGCAGCTTAAAAGGATAGACTTCCTGCGCTTTTACTATACAATCCAGAAAGTTCATATAATCCGATTCGTCTTTATATATTATTGCCCTTCTGTTCCCTCTGCTCATCACATGATAAATAGCTCCGGGATACCATTCTCTTCTGTTTCTTGACAAATTTCTCCTCCATGTACTATATTTTGGTTGCCCATTCAATTTTATGGATATTGAATCAAAAATTTTTTGCCGCTACCCTTCCGTCTTTTTCTGTCCATTCTTATCAAGGGCGGAAAATGCTTCCACGTAGCCCATAACCCTTTCGCGGAATGCAGGCTGAAGCAGATTATAATATGCGATCAGCCTTCCCATTTCCGTATCCTTCTTTATTGTGTAATACTCGATGCATGTTTCCCTGCCGGCCGCACCGTCTATCCCGGAAAGCAGCCAGTCCGGAGTAACATCCAGTGCCTCGCATATTGGCATTATCTTTTCGGATGACGGATTGGTCTTATTCTTTTTCCATTCGCTGATGGTACTGGGCTTTATCCCCGTGCGGGCTGCGAACTCCCTCTGTGTCATTCCCAGGCTTTCTATTTTCTCAAATATTCTTTCACTGATAGTCATAACTGTTCTCCTTGTATGTTTGACCATAATTCTATTTTCCGTATACCAGTTCAATTTTCTGTACTATACACCAATTTAGAACGCTTGTCAAGCAGGTCCTGAGTTGTTCACATTTTGTTAACGGTGACAGGCACCATGAATAAATTGTGAACGTGTTCATATTTTGTTAACGGTGACAGGCACCCTAAAAAGTTACCGTCAAAAAAAGCGGCGGGGTATGAACCCCGCCGCCGGTGATGTGCTTTATTCAGGTGATATGCCTTATTTAAGAGGCGTTATCATTCTGACAGTCAATATCATTCAATTGCTATCAGCTTCTTCTCAGGAACTTTGGCGGCATCCTTTTTAGGAATGCTCAGCTGCAGCACGCCGTTCTCAAATTTAGCCTTGATTTCCTGCTCTGTTACGGTGTCGCCCACATAGAAGCTTCTCTGCATCGATCCGGCGTAACGCTCGTGACGGATAAGTTTGCCTTTCTTATCTTTCTGGTCCTTATCAAGCCCCTTAGCAGCGCTGACGGTAAGGTATCCGTTCTCAAGAGAAAGGGCGATCTCGTCTTTCTTGAAACCTGGCAGGTCGATATCGACCTCGTAGCCATCATCGTGCTCGTGGACATCCGTCTTCATAACATTTGCCGCATGTTTGCCATACAGTTTACGGTCTATGTCGGGGAAATCCATCCTCGGGAAGTCCATCCAGTCGTCAAGTAATCTCTCTCCAAAAATGCTAGGCAGTAACATAAGTCATCCCTCCTTTTACATAAAACTATTGTTGATAGGTTTCATGAGCAAGGGGAAGGAGTGTTTTGATCCTTACCGGTTTGGGATCTTCTCTATTTCCTTTGTTCTGACTATGTTATACTCCGTATTGTTAGCACTGTCAAGTGTTGAGTGCTAATTATTCTGTGAAGATTTTGTGTCTTGCCTGTGTTAACAGTCCGTTAACGGTGACAGGCACCATGAATAAATTGTTAACGTGTTCACATTTTGTTAACGGTGACAGGCACCATTAATGGCACCATGAATGCATAAACTTGCGTCATGTCAATGATTCGGGTATAATCGTCACGAAAAATCTTAAGGAGACGGAAATGAAACACTTGAAAAAACTGACTTTGCTTCACTCAAACGATATGCACGGAGACTTCCTTGCCGAAAACATAGATGACAATCTTGTCGGAGGGGTCTCTCTTCTGTCCGGCTATATCAGCAAGGTACGCCAGGAAGAGAAAAACGTACTTTACGCCATAGCCGGCGATATGTTCTGCGGGTCCATCATAGACTCGGAATTTCACGGTATATCAACCATACAGATAATGAACATGCTGGCGCCGGACATAGTAACTATAGGAAATCATGAAGTTGATTACGGCGTTGCGCATCTGCTATTTCTGGAGAAATGTGCGGAGTTCCCCATAATTAACGCCAATCTTTACGTAAAGACAAATCACACCAGACTTTTTGAGCCTTACCGCATAATAAAGATAGACGGAATGAAGATACTCTTCATCGGCGTACTGACAGAGCTTACCCTTATGAAATGCAAGATGGATAAGCTGGTGGGAACTTTTGTAACACTGGATGACGCTGCCGAAGAAGTCGGAAAGATCTGCAACACCTATAATTCAACGGATGTGGACATGACCGTTCTTCTTACCCACATAGGCCTTGAGGAGGATAAAAAGCTGGCCGCCATGCTGGATCCCGCCTGGGGCGTAGACATGATAATCGGCGGACATTCACATGATTTTATGACCGAACCTGCTGTTGTGAACGGTATCCCGATCGTCCAGGCCGGCACCGGCACCGACCAGATCGGCAGGTTTGATCTGCTCATAGATACGGATAAAAACTGTATAGACAGTTACACCTGGACTCCCGTTCCCATCAACGCAGAGACCTGCCCCGAGGATCCTTCCATAGAAGAAGTCATCCGGACATATAAAGATACTACCGATGAAAAATACGGACGCATCATAACCAAATTTGTCCGTAAACTCACAGCTCCGTCTCACATAGAGGAAACCGAGATAGGCAACCTGTTTGCGGATACCCTTAAAGATGCACTTGGCGTGGATATCTTCCTGGTAGCCTCAGGCTCCTTCCGTGTAAAAGAACTGGGGCCAGTTGTAACAAAAGGCGATTTCGACCAGTGCTTCCCCTTTGATGACTCTGCACACATGATATACCTGACCGGCGCACAGCTTAAGCATGCACTGCTTCGAATGCTCAGGGATGA
>JAEEGL012202129.1_pt1 | contig 16286 bp, 13 predicted proteins | sample 9134231 | NCBI WGS metagenome assembly JAEEGL01 (sample SAMN16246548, study PRJNA631951) | gut metagenome | biome: gut microbiome; feature: rumen; material: fiber-attached | host: Bos | place: Iran: Karaj | collected 2018-10
CGACATGAAGAGCATGGACGAGGTCCGCGCGGCGTTCGAGAAGATCTGCGACTGGATGCTGACCTGGTCCGCGTCCCTGAATAACCTGACCGAGCACGAGTACCCTCGTATGTTCCCGTTCCCGAACCTGTCCATCTCCACCGAGGGATGCATGGAGTCCGGAAAGGACGTCTCCGAGGGCGGCGCGAAGTATAACAGCTACGGCGGAACCGCGACCGGTCTGGCCACGACGGCAGACTCCCTGACCGCTCTGAAGTACATGATCTTCGATAAGAAGATCGTGACCGGCGAGGAGTTCCTGCAGGCGATCCTGGATAACTGGGAGGGCCACGAGGCGCTTCGCCAGCGCGTGCTGAACGAAGTCCCGCACTACGGAAATAACGATCCGTACGCGGACGAAGAGATGAAGTACGTGATGGATCTGTACTACGGCATCACCCGGAAGTTCTCGACCTGCCGCTGCACGACCTATAAGTGCGGTACCTTCGGCGCTTCCGACCACGTCGTACAGGGCGAGATCACCTGGGCGACCCCGGACGGCAGAAAGACCGGCGAGCCGATCGCCGACGCTTCCAGCCCGGCGCAGGGCCGCGACACGAACGGACCTACCGCTGTGTTTAACTCCGCGGTGAAGTTCGAGCACGGTCACTTCATGGACGGCATGGCGCTGAACCTGAAGATTCACCCGAGCTCGCTGCAGCGCGATGACGGCGCGCAGAAGCTGGCCGACATGACGAGAGCCTACTTCGACGAGGGCGGCATGGAGATCCAGTACAATGTCGTTGATGCCGCCACGCTGCGTAAGGCCCAGGAGAACCCGGACGAGTATCACAACCTCGTCGTGCGTATCGCCGGCTTCTCCGCGTACTTCGTGGATATGACGCCCGAGATGCAGGAAGACATCATCGTGCGTGCGGAGCACAGGGTGTAAGGGACTGCTGTTCGGATAACAGTCTGAGAAGCATGCCGATGGCAGCCTGAGGCGAAACAGGTAAAACGGATCCCGCAGACCGGCTGAGGCCTGCGGGATCTGTGGTATCAGGCAGGATCAGATCGCAAAGGAGGAGTGTTTATGCGATATGTCTGTCGTGTCTGCGGCTACGTTTACGACGAAGCCGCGGAAAAGACGCCGTTCGAATCGCTTCCGGATACCTGGAAGTGCCCGCTGTGCGGCGCACCGAAGTCCCAGTTCGGTCCGGAAGAGGCGAAAAAGCCTGCTGCAGCCGCACCTGCGGCGCCGGCGGGGGACGTCCATCTGAAGAAGCTTTCCGCGGGACAGCTCTCGGCGCTCTGCTCGAACCTGGCGCGCGGATGCGAGAAACAGTATAAAAGCGGTGAGGCCGCTTCTTTCCGGGAGCTGGCGGACTACTTTGCGGCGGTCACTCCGCCGGTAAATGACGCGGGCGTGGAGGATATCGCCGCCCTGCTGCAGGATGACATTGACCGGTATCCCGGTGTGCGTGCCGCCGCCGACGCGGAGGCGGACCGCGGAGCCGCGCGGATCTGCGTGTGGGGCGAAAAAGTCACCCGCATGCTGTCCTCGCTGGTGGACCGCTATCTGAAGGAGGGCGAGGCCATGCTGGCCGGCACGAACGTCTGGCTGTGCACGGTCTGCGGCTTCGTCTATGTGGGCGACGAAGCTCCCGAACTCTGCCCGGTCTGCAAGGTGCCCGCCTGGAAGTTCGAGAAGATCGAAGGGAGGGCAGGATGATGAAAAAGACAGCGGTCAGAAATCTGAGACTCTGCACGAAAGACTGTCTGTGCCTGTACGTCTGCCCGACCGGGGCGACGGATACTGAGGACAGCGTCATTGACGTGAAGAAGTGCATCGGCTGCGGCGTCTGTGCGGACGCGTGCCCCAGCGGCGCGATCAGCATGGTCCCGGAGGAGTATCCGCCGCAGCAGCCGAAGACGGACGCGGTCCGCGCGGCGCTGTATGACCTGGCGCAGCGGAAGTGCGACGGCGAGAAAGCCGCTCTGCAGGCCGCTGAGGCGGCGGACGCCGACGGCCTGAACCGGCTCATGAAGGCGGTGGCGCGGTCCGAACGGCTCATCGCGGAGGATATCATGCGCGAAGCAGGGTACATGCTGCCTCAGAGCCGGAACACGCACGAGCTGCTGGAGGAGCTGATCGCGGATCCTCCGACGGCGGATTTCCCGAAGGAGACAGCGAAGAAGATTTTGGAAACGATTCCGGACAATGAAACGAAGGCGGAATCGAAAACAGAGAGTTCGAAAGGAGAAGGAGCGATGACGAAATGGGTCTGTTCGGTATGCGGTTACGTTTATGAGGGGGAGCAGCCCCCGGAGAAGTGCCCGCTCTGCGGTCAGCCCGCGGAGAAGTTCAAGAAGGCCGAGGAGCCTGCCGCGGCGGCGAAGAACCCTTATGCGGGGACGAAGACCGAAAAGAACCTGCTGGAGGCGTTCGCCGGCGAGTCGATGGCCCGGAACAAATACACTTACTTCGCATCCGTAGCGAAGAAGGCCGGCTACGAGCAGATCGCGGCGCTGTTCCTGCAGACCGCGGAGAACGAGAAGGAGCACGCGAAGCTGTGGTTCAAGGCCCTGGGCGAGCTCGGCGACACCGCGGAGAACCTTCTGCACGCGGCCGAGGGCGAGAACGCGGAGTGGACCGACATGTACGACCGGATGGCCAGAGAAGCCGAAGAGGAGGGCTTCACCGAGCTGGCGGAGCAGTTCCGCGGGGTCGCGGCCATCGAGAAGATGCATGAGGAGCGCTACCGCGCGCTGCTGAAGAACGTGGAGACGAAGCAGGTATTCGAAAAGAGCGGCGTCACGATCTGGGAATGCCGCAACTGCGGGCATGTCGTCATCGGTACGGCCGCTCCGGAGGTCTGCCCGGTGTGCAAGCACCCGCAGGCATATTTCGAAGTCAGAAAAGAGAATTATTGACCGGTCACGGTCTCGGCGGCGGGAGAGCCTCCCGCTGCGGCATCATCGGCGGGCGCTGCAGTTTCTGCGGCGCCCGTTTCCGCGCCCGCGGATCCGCCGCCGCCCGCGTAATCACGTCCGAACGCGTCCATGATCTCGAGGTATTTGTCAACGTTCGACCGGCCGTTCCAGGTGATGAATCCGCCGGTCAGGCCCGCGTCGTAGAGCGCGCTGATCTCGCTTGCGACGATCTCCGCGTCGTAGTCCACCACGGGATCCCAGTGCGGCGTGTCGTATGCCGTGATCCAGGTGCGGTCGACCGCCGGGGTCGGGCATTCGTTCCGGCGCGCGTACGTGTTCCGCGCCCACTCATAAAGCTGCCCGTAGGGCTCGGACCAGGTGTCGATCTCGCGTCCCCAGTGATCCGAGTACGGCATCGAGCTGATCACGTCCACGATGTTCGAGATCGCGGGATAATACTGGCCGTAGGCGGTCACGTAATCGCTCGAGCACTCGCCGAACACGTCGACGGACAGGTACACGCCCTCGCGGTGCAGCATGTCCGCCGCGTAGTAGAGGAAGCTCTGGATGGCTTCGGCCTTCTCCTCGTCGTAGAGATTGTGGAAATCGGCATTGTCCTTCGACATCTGGTAGGACGCTTCGGGGAAGCGCACGTAGTCGAACTGGATCTCGTTAAATCCCATGGTGTCGATGGCTTCCTGAGCGAGGCGGACGTTATAGTACCAGGCCTCGCGGCAGAACGCCGAAGGCCAGCCCGTCGAGCCGCCCCACATGATCGTGCACTCGGGGTGATCCTCGGCGAACCAGGAGTCGTTGAAGACGACGATCCGCCCGATCACGTACAGACCGGCGTCGCGCGCCCGCTGCACGGCCGCCTGATAATCCGCGACCTCGTTCAGCGTGCGGTTATTCGCGGACGGACAGAGCTCCTCCGCGACCTCGGAATGATAGGCCAGGACGCCGTCCTTGATATCGATGACGAGCGCGTTTATGCCGCTCGAGAGGGCAATGTCGATATACCGGTCCATATTCCAGACCTCGCCGACGTTCACGTAGAGCGTGCGGGCCTCCTCAAGCAGGGGGTTATCCTCGAACGAGGGCTTATCGACCGGCCAGTAGTCCAGCTCGCCGGCGGCGCCGCCGTAGAGCTCGAAGCGGAACGCGCGGTCCGCGTGGATGTCCGCATACTCGGTGTTCACCGCGAGCGCGGCCTCCTCCGTGGGTGCGAGATACTTTCCGAAGACCCAGCCGGTGATCGGGACGGGCGTCTCCGAGGAGCCGTCCGCGGGGATCCCTTCGGCCGAGACCAGGTACATGTTCACGGAGCCGTCGGGCAGGAGATAGTCGTAATCCTCGATCGTGAGGGCGGTGCCTTTCCGCAGCCAGGAGGCGATCCGCGCGTCCTCGTTATTCTCGTAGACCGTGACCGATGTGCGCACGAAACGCCCGGTCTCCCGGACCGCGTCCCGCTCGCTCGAGGCCAGAGCGTCTGCAGGGACGAAATACTCGCCGCCGTCATAGGTCACGCGCACGAGATCGGTCGGGGCGGCCTCCGCTGCGGCGCCTTCCGCGGAGTCATCCGTATCGCCGCTGTTCTCCGCAGCCGCTTCCCCGGTTCCGCTCCCGGGCAATACCCACGAGACCGGATGCTCGAAGTCCTCATCGGTGTAAGTCACCTCGCTTCCGCGCGGCGCGCTCAGCACCGGCAGCATCTGTTCGGATGTAGTCGTCCGGCCGTTCGCCTGTGTCTCCTCGACGTCGCACAGATCGTACAGTTCCACGGTGTCCGTGTCCGCCGCGAGCCAGGCGGTGCGCGGCGCGGCCTCCGTTTCCCCCGAGGCGTTTCCGGAGCCTCCGGGCGAGCCGGATCCGCCGCAGGCGGAGAGACTGAGGCAGGCGAGGGCCAGCAGAATGATCGCGGGGAAGATGATATGACCGCGGGAGCGATTATTCATGACGTTTCTCCTTCATTCGGGCCGCAGGGAGCGGCAGTGTTTTACCGCGTCTATTCTATGCGTTTTTTACATATTTGTAAAACACAGGAGACCTTCTTTTCCTCATATCCGGGCGTCTTCGGCGCTGCCCGCCGGACATGTGTCCGTCCGCGGTTCTTGTGCTATAATACATATCGCTATGGAAGAGACCGCGACCACATCGAAAAAACGAAGATGGCTCACCGTGCTGTTCGTGGCATTGAACATTGCCGTGATCGCATGGACCGCCGTGCGCGAATTCCGCGGCGGACAGGGCGCCGGGCACATCTCGGAGCTCACGGTCCGCTGGCAGTATCTGATTCCCGCTGCGCTCTGCATGGCCGGCTCGCTGGCTGCGGAGATCGCGAAATACATGGTCATTATGAAGAAGACCTGCGGTTTCGTCCACCCGAAGCTCTGTGCGCAGACGGTCCTTCTGGGCCGCTACTACGATAACATCACGCCCTCGGGCATCGGCGGCCAGCCTTTCCAGATCTATTACATGAAGAAGAACGGGATCCCTGCGGCCCAGAGCGCTTCGACGCCGATCGCGGGCTTCCTGTCCATGCAGTACGCGTTCATCATCATTGCGATCCTCTGTGCGGTCTTCGGGGGGCGTTTCATCGGGTCCGACGCGGTGCGGATCGCGTCTTACATCGGTATCGTCTGCTATTCGCTGTTCCCGACCGTGATTCTGTTTTTCACGTTCTTCCCAGCGTTTTCCGAGCGGCTGACCCTGCTCATCACCGGCCTGCTGGCCAGACTGCGGATCGTGAAGGACCGCGATGAGGCGGAAGAGCGCTTCGTGGGACATGTCCGCGGCTACTGCGAGTCGCTGCGCGGGCTGATCCGCCACGTGAGCCTGCTGCTGGCCGTGCTCGGTCTGGCCCTCGTATATCAGGCAGCGCTGATGTGCGTGCCGTTTTTCGTGGTCCGCGCGTTCGGCGGGGACGTGCCCTTCGTGCAGTGTTTCGTCACGACGGTCACGATCTACGCCGCGATCACGTTCATCCCCACCCCGGGCAATGCCGGCGCCGCGGAAGGCGTGTTCTATGCGGTGTTCTCGTCCTTGTCCGGCGGGCATGTGTTCTGGGCCATGCTGGTCTGGCGCTTCATCATCTATTACGTGTATATCGTATACGGTATATTGCATTATCTGGTCACACACATCCGCCGGAAATTGTGCGGAGACAGGCGGTCCGAGGAAGAGCCCGGCGGCGCGGATGTGCCTGCAGACGCCCCGGAAGACGGACTTTCGGCTGACCGCGAAGGAGAGACATCATGAGAGAGCAGGGCGGAGAAAACAGAAAACGCCGCATGCGCATCGGAATCTTCCAGGACGCGTTCTTCCCGATGATCGACGGCGTCGTCGAAGTGGTCGACCACTACGCGCGCGAGATGCAGCGGTACGCGGATGTGACCGTGGTCGTCCCGGAGGTTCCGGGCGAGCCGTTCGACGACAGCATCTTCCCTTACCGCGTCGTTCGCTGCCGTGCCGTGCGTGTTCCGGTGCTGGATTACTGCCTGCCGGTCCCGCTGCTGGACCCCGCGTTCCTGCGGGAGGTCCGCCGCATGCGCTTCGACGTCGTGCACATCCACTCGCCGTTCACGCTGGGCGCGCTCGGCGTGCGGTACGCGAAGAGGCGCCATATCCCGGTGATCGGGACCATGCATACGCAGTTTAAGCGCGATTTTCAGCGCGCGGTGAAGAGCGGGACGCTGGCGTCGCTCATGACGCGCGTCCTGGTCGGAACGTTCCGGCGCTGTGACGAGTGCTGGGCGGTGAATGCCGCCATGGCCCGCCTCTATCACGCGGAGTACGGATATCCGGAGCTTCCCGGCGTGATGCGAAACGCCACGGACATGCGCCCGGTCACGGATGAGACGGCGGCCCGCAGGCGCGCGGAAGAGGCCTTCGGGCTCGGCCCGGATGAGTTCGTCCTGCTGTTCGTGGGACGGCTGAACGATCTGAAGAACGTCTTCCTGATCGCAAAGAGCCTCCGGTATGTGAAGGAGCGCGCGCAGAAGCCGTTCCGGATGCTGTTTATCGGGACGGGCCAGGACGAGCGGCGGCTGCGGGAACTGATCCGGCAGAGCGGGGCGGAGCGGGAGACCGTCTTCGCCGGGAGCGTGGCGGAGCGTGAACTGCTGGCTGCGGCGTACGCACGGGCGGACCTGATGCTGTTCCCTTCACTCTACGACGCGTCCTCGCTCGTGCAGATCGAGGCTGCCTCGCAGGGCACCCCGGCATTGTACGTGCGCGGGGCGGTGACCGCAGACACGGTGACCGCGGCGGATCCGCTGGAGACTGAGTCGGACGAAGCGTATGACGATTCCGGCTTCGTCGACGGTTTTGTCGCGGACAATGCCCCCGGACCCTACGCCGAGGCCATCCTCGCACTGATGGCGGATCCGGAGCGCGTGCACGCGGCCGGAGAGAACGCGCGCAGGGACCTCTGGGTCTCGTGGGGGGACGTGACGCGGGAAGTTTACGGCCGCTACCGGCATATCGTGCGGGAATACCGCCTGAAGGGACGGTGAGGGTATGAGAACGGAACCTGAGATCTTTACCTCGGGCGGCCTGACCGCTGCGCTGTATCCGGCGGACGAAGCCGGGCGGCCCCTGATCGTCCTGAACACGCTGAAAGACGAAGTGAGCGCCGTCGTGCAGGCGATGGGAGAGATCGGAACGCCGGACTGCAGCCTGCTGGCCGTCGGTGTTCCGGACTGGAACCGCGATATGACGCCGTGGCATTGCCCGCCGGTCTTTCGCGGCGGCGAAGAGTACGCGGGCGGGGCGGATGACTATCTGAGACTCCTGCTGGACACGGTCATCCCGGAGACCCTGGATCGGCTCGGCACGGCTCCGCGCTTCACCGGGATCGCCGGTTACTCGCTGGCGGGACTGTTCGCGCTGTACGCACTGTACCGCTGCGATGCGTTCGGCCGCGCGGCGAGCATGTCGGGGTCGCTGTGGTTCCCCGGGTTTGCGGAATACGCCGCGGAGCATGGACCGGTGAGGCTCCCCGACCGCGTTTATCTTTCTCTCGGCGACCGCGAGGCCGCCACGCGGAATCCGTATTTAAAAACCGTCGCGGAAAACACCGGGACGGTCGCAGATCTTTTCGGGAAACAGGGTGCGGAAGTGATCCGGGAGACGAACCCCGGAAATCATTTCCGGGATGCCGCTCTGCGCAGCGCGAATGGGATCCGCGCGCTTCTCATCTGAAAGTCATTTTCCTTTCCAGAACCGGCGGATCCAGCTCTGCGCGAACGCGGAGGCGTCCTCCGCGGCGCCTAGATCCTCGGGGGCGCACAGCCCGAAACAGTTTTCCGCAGTCGCGCGTATCCGGCGCTTCGGATCGACGAAAGCGGAGACGCTCTTATGCACGGCGCATCCTTCCTCGGGCAGATAGTAATAATCTTTCGTGTTCGGATAATACATCCGCACACGGCCGCCGAAGCAGGGCAGTGTGAGCGTCAGGTCATGCCCGCAGGCCTCCATCCGGCAGCCGCAGCTGTTCAGAAGCGAGCGCCCGGGGAACGGCACTTCGGAATGGAAGGTCAGCTGCGAGCAGGCTGCATCGGAAACATCCTCCGCGTCGGTTCCGCCCGCGCAGCATCCGCACAGTTCGAACCGTCCCTCCATCCACTCCGGGATCCGCAGAAGCGCGGTCAGCTCGCTCATGCCCTTCACATCCTCGAGGTTATGAAGCAGCAGGAAATGCTCCAGCCGCGGATCCTCCGAATACAGATACTCCTCATAGACCTGGATCAGCTCGCCGCCGCCGAAGAGATCCTCGCGGTCGATCCCGAGGAAGCGCTCCAGCGTTTTCTGCTTCAGGTTTTCGACGCCGAGCAGTTTCTTATACGGACGAACGCGCTTCAGCAGGTCAATGCTCTCCATCCCCGCAAACGGATCGCCCAGCCCGTACCGCGCCATGCGCTCCTGCAGAAAGGGGATGTCGAAGCGGTCGCCGTTAAAATGCACGACCGTGGAAAACCCGCGCAGCAGATCCGCGAACGTCCGAAGCACGTCGCACTCGGCCCGGCGGTCGTCGGCGAAATACAGCCGCAGCTGCCACTCGCCGTCCTCGAACCAGGAGCAGCCGATCAGGTAGACCGTGGCATAGCGCGGGTTCAGCCCGGTGCTCTCGATATCGAAAAACAGCTGCCCGGGTTCCGCGCAGCTTCCGTTCAATGCGGTAAATGTCTCTTCGTGGATCTTCATGGGGACCATTATAGCTCAAATCTATACGAAATGCCAAAATATCGGGCGGAATCTTGTTCACATACACCAGATATGGTATTATCTACCGAGCATGGGCGCATGGGCCCTGACAGGCGCGGCGGCCGTTGCGTCCGCACGCCGGGCGGGGTCTCTGCCGTGCAAATGAAGGTTTCGGGAGCATTGACCATGATCGAGTCGGTACGCGGAGAACTGTTATACGCGACGGAGGACAGCGCGGTCGTCGAGTGCGGCGGCATCGGATACGCGGTGCTCATGCCTGCTTCGTCGCTCGCGGACCTGCCCCAGCCGGGGAACGAGGTCCGCCTCCACACGCATCTGTCCGTCACGCAGGACGACATCCGCCTGTTCGGGTTTTTCACGCGTGACGAGCTCGAGATCTTCCGCATGCTGATCGGCGTGAGCGGGATCGGCCCGAAGATCGCGCTTTCGGTGCTCTCGACACTGCCGCCCGACGACCTGCGCTTCGCGGTCCTCTCGGACGACGTGAAGGCGATCAGCTCGGCCCCCGGCATCGGGAAGAAGGGCGCGCAGAAGATCATCCTGGACCTGAAGGATAAGATGGACCTGCAGGACGCTTTCGATAAGCGCGGCGAGCACGCGCAGGCGGGCGCCGGCCCGGCTGTCCACGCGGAGGACGCCGTGGCGGAGGCGGTGCAGGCATTGACTGCGCTCGGCTACTCCTCGACCGAGGCGTTCCGCGCGGTGCGGAGCCTCGAGATCCCCGAGGGGGCGGACGTCGAGGCGATCCTGAAGATGGCACTGAAGAAGCTGGCGCTGTTCTGACCGCGTGAACGCGTCGGCATGGAGCGATCCGTAATCAATAGGAGTTATTGATTTATGGCAGGTAAGATCATCACCACAGAGCGCACGGACGAGGATATCTCGATCGAGAACCACCTCCGGCCGCAGCGCCTGAAAGACTATATCGGACAGCAGAAGGCGAAGGATACCATCGGCGTCTATATCGAAGCCGCCAAAAAGCGCGGAGAGAGCCTGGACCACGTCCTGCTGTACGGCCCTCCCGGCCTGGGGAAGACCACGCTCGCGGGCATCATCGCGAACGAGATGGGCGTCGACATGAAGATCACGGCCGGCCCCGCCATCGAGAAGCCCGGCGAGATGGCTGCCATCCTGAATCACCTGAAGGAGGGCGACGTCCTCTTCGTGGATGAGGTCCACCGCCTGAACCGCCAGGTCCAAGAGGTCCTCTACCCGGCGATGGAAGACTACGCGATCGACATCGTGATCGGAAAGGGCGCTTCCGCCCGGTCCATCCGGCTGGAGCTCCCGCACTTTACGCTGATCGGCGCGACCACGCGCGCGGGCATGCTGACCGCTCCGCTGCGCGACCGTTTCGGTGTGGTGCACCGCCTGGAGTATTACGACGTGTCCGATCTGCAGAAGATCATCACGCGTTCGGCCGCGGTGCTGAACGTGGAGATCGACCCGGACGGCGCGGCGCAGATCGCGGCCCGTTCGCGCGGCACGCCCCGCCTGGCGAACCGCCTGCTGAAGCGCGTCCGCGACTTCGCGCAGGTCCAGTACGACGGCCGCATCACGGCTGAGGTCGTGGATTATGCGCTGGACGTTCTGGACGTGGATAAGGCCGGCCTGGACCGCATGGACCGCCGCGTCCTGGACGCCGTCATCTCGAAGTTCGGCGGAGGCCCCGTCGGCCTCGAAACGCTCGCGACGGCGCTCTCGGAGGACGTCGGCACGCTCGAGGACGTCTGCGAGCCCTACCTGATCCAGCGCGGCTTCCTGGTCCGCACGCAGCGAGGGCGCATGGCGACCCCGGCGGCCTACCGTCATCTGGGCATTCCGTACGACGAGGGCGCTTCCGGCCATGCAGGCGCCGCCGACGGCCAGATCCGCTTCGAGGATCTTTGACCGGCGCATCCGGACCGCGGCACCGGCCGCAGCTGTGAGATAATCGTGAGAGATCCATGGGGATTTCCATAAGACATCAGATATCGGGGAGTGTATTATGGCAGAGAAAAACTACGCGGAAGTGATCATCGGCGGAAAAGTCATCACGATCGGCGGAAAACAGGACGAAGAGTATCTGCGCAAGGTCGCGTCCTACCTGAACGGGAAGATCGAAGCCCTTCAGAAGAAAGGCGCCTTTAAGCGCCTCGACCCGGATACCCGCGCGATTCTGACCGAGCTGAACGTGTGCGACGACTACTTCGACACGCTCGACCGCCTCGAAGACGCGAACCGCCACGTCGCGGAGCTGCAGGAGCAGGTCTACGAGCTGAAACATGAGCTCGCCGCGACCCAGATGAAGAAAGAGAACATCGAGAAAGAACTCTCGAAGGCGCAGGAGCGTCTGAGAAGGGCAGGATATTGAATAACCTCATCGCAGTTTATTCCAAGTTCATACTGATCTTTCTGATCCTCTGCTACTCGATCTTTACTTTGACCTATCTCAGGACAAAGTCCCACGCGGCGCGCAGCCGCGTGGCGGGGTGCCAGAGGTTCTTCCTTTTCGTGCTTCATCTGCTCGGATACCTCGTGCTGTTCGTGCAGACGATGCGTCCGATCATGCTGTTTCTGTATGTGATCGAAGCGGCGTTTCTGGCGGTCTATCTCATGCTCTGGCGGGTCATCTAGCCGCGCTCGTCGGCGCTCGTCTCGAATAACATCTGCATGCTCCTGGCCATCAGCTTTATCATCCAGGCGCGGCTGGACGCGGACGATTATCTGCGCCAGTTCGTGATCATTGCAGCGGCGGGCGTGGCCAGCCTGGTCCTGCCGGCGCTGATGCGCACGTTCCGGAACCTGACCGAGCGCTTCCGCTGGCTGGTCGGCGGCGTCGGGACACTGGCGCTCGCGGCGGTCCTCGTGCTCGGCGGCACCGAGTACGGAGCGAAACTGTCTCTGGCGAGCATCGGCATCCCGCTGCAGCCCGCCGAGTTCGTGAAGATCCTCATGTGCTTTTTCACCGCGGGCATGCTCGCGAAGGACACCTCCCGGAAGCAGGTCATTAAGACCACGGCCGTCGTCGCGGGCAATGGCTGCATCCTCGTTCTCTGCCGCGATCTCGGAAGCGCGCTGATCTATTTCCTGTCGTATCTGCTGATCCTCTATATCGCGTCGCAGAAGGCGCATTATTCGCTCGCGGGCTTCGGCGCCGGCGCGCTGGCGTCTGTCGCCGCATACCGGATCTTCTCGCATGTGCGCGTGCGCGTGCAGGTCTGGCGCGACCCGTGGCAGGATCCCTCGGGCACCGGTTACCAGATCCTTCAGGGCCTGTTCGCGATCGGCACGGCCGGCTGGTTCGGCATGGGCCTGTTCCAGGGCGCGGCCGGCACGATTCCGCTCGCGCATTCGGACTTCGTCTTCGCGGCGATCGCCGAGGAGCTCGGCGGCGTGTTCGCGCTGTGCCTGATCCTGATCTGCTTCGAGAACACGATCCAGATCCTCTGGCTCTCATCCACGCTGCGGAATAATTTCGATAAGATCCTGGTCTCCGGCATCGGAATCTTTTACGGCGTGCAGGTATTTATCAATGTCGGCGGCGTCCTGAAGATGATCCCCTCGACAGGCGTGACCCTGCCGTTCGTGAGCACCGGCGGAAGCTCCGTGCTGGCGAGCTTCCTGGCGTTCGCGGTCATCCAGGCCTGCTTCATCCGCTCCGAAGAGCGCGAGGAGCTCGAGCGTGCGCGGGCCGAGGCATTGCCCGACGAGGTCACCGGATTCCGGCGCGAACACTCGAACATCGGGAAGATCCGGACAGAGGCTCCCGCGCCCACCCGCAGCGAGCGGCGCGCATGGAACACCGCGCAGGGCATCGACTACGACGTGTTTACCTTCCGGCGCAGCGGGCCCGAGATCGGTTATGACTACGAGGAGTACCAGGAATACGGGGAAGACGAGGAGTACGGGGAGCCGGAGTATGAGGGCGGCCCGGAAGAGTACGGCGGGGCGGCATATGAGGATGAGCCCGTGTATGCCGATGAGCCCGTATATGCCGACGAGACCGGGTACGCCGACGAGCCCGCGGAGGCTCCGGAACCGGTATTTACGTTCCGCCGGCGCGGCGTGCGCTATGAGGACGATGAGCCGGATGAAGTGCCCGGCGGACCCGATGACGTGTTCGGAGAAGCTCCGGACGACGTGTTTTATGAGGATGACGGCGAGGCCGCGGACGAAAGCGGCTTCATATATCATGACGACGTGAGATTTGACGATGACGACATGCGGTAAGGTGTGCCGGGCGCCGGAGGCGCAGGAGGATCCCTTATCGCTTCTCAGCAGAAGATGATGAATAAAAAGAACCGCGAAAAGACCCCGAATCAGCGCATGAACCGTGACATTCTGATCGTCACGTATATTTTCGTGCTCATTTTCGTGGCGGTCGCGGCCTACTACATCTACTACGTGAACGTCCGCAGCGAGGAGTATATCGCGAGCACCTACAACACCCGGCAGGACCTTCAGGCCGAGCGCGTGCTGCGCGGCGATATCCTCGCGCGTGACGGAACCGTGCTGGTGACCTCGAACGAGACCGGGGTCGGACAGGAGCGCATCTATCCCTACGGCGGCATGTATGCGCAGGTCCTCGGCTACTACGGCCACGGAAAGGCCGGCGTCGAGCGCGTATATAACCACTACCTGTGGCGCTGCCACGTGAACATGTTCGAGCAGATCGCGCACACCGCCCGCGGCGAACTGAACGAGGGCGACAGCGTGGTCACGACGCTCGATCCGCGCCTTCAGGAGATCGCTTACGACATGCTGAGGCAGTACGACGGCGGCGCGGTCGTGGCGCTGGATCCCGCGACCGGAGAGATCCTCTGCATGGCCTCTTGGCCGTCCTTCGACCCGAACGAGATCTCCCTGATCTGGGATGAGATCAATGAAGACGAGACCTCGTCCGTCCTCGTAAACCGCGCGACCTCGGGCTACTACATGCCCGGCTCGACCTTCAAGATCGTCGACGCGCTCGCGGCTTACCGGCAGTACGGGACGGGGATCGAAGACGCGCTGTATTACGACTGCGAAGGCGCCGTGACGCTGCAGGACGCGGTAACGGCGGAAGAACTCCGGATCGCCTGCGACAGCGACATTGCCCATGGGACCGTGAGCATGCGCGGAGCGTTCGCACGCTCGTGCAACGGCTACTTTATCACGCTCGGATCGCAGCTCGATCTGCGTACGTGGCGCGAAACTGCCGAGGACCTCCTCTATAACGGGGAGATCGATTTCGCGCTTTCGAACGCTTCCGGCCGCTTCGCGCTCGACGGAGAAAGCGGCACCTGGGAGACCATGCTGACCGCGATCGGCCAGGGCGACACGCTCGTTACCCCGCTGCAAAACGCGATGATCTCCGCGGCGGTCGCGAACGGAGGGACCGTCATGCAGCCTGTGATCGTGAACGAGATCCGGACTTCGGGCGGAACGCATGTGCGCGATTTCCGCCACGAGGAGATGGCGCGGCTCAAGACGGAAGACGAGGCTGCGTTCCTCAGGGAGCTCATGACCGCAGTGGTTAATGAAGGCACCGCAACGAACATGCAGAGCCCCTACTATCAGGCTGCCGGAAAGACCGGCACCGCGCAGAACACCTCCGCGCCCGGCGATTCGAACGCGCTGTTCACCGGCTTCGCACCGGCGGACGCGGCTCCCGGCGAACGGCAGATCGTCGTGAGCGTGGTCGTCGAAAACGGCGGCCGCGTGCACGGGTCCGCAACGGAGATCGCGAGTGCGATCTTTGACGAGTGGCTGGTGAACAGGTGATTGAAAAACGGGCCGGGGTGTGATAAAGTGACTGAGTTTAGAACTCCATCCGCGCTCTGCGCGGACGGAGCCGGGTCCTAAGGGATCCTCCCACAGCACGAAGTGCTGCGGGTCCCTCCTTAGGACATGTGCGGGCGTGGCGGAATGGCAGACGCATCAGACTCAAAATCTGACGTAGGTGACTACGTGCGGGTTCAAGTCCCGCCGCCCGCACTTCTTATCGGACGCTCCCGGTCTTTCCGGGAGCGTCTTTCGATTTACGATCCGTTTTATTTTCGAAAAGAAGCACCAAAGGGTCCTGCATGAATTAGTAATATTTTTAGGGTAAATCCGCTGTTTTTGCCGTATAATGAAAAAAGAATAATCGATCCGTTCAGGAAAGGAGATCCCTATGGTACCTAAATTTGATCCGAAAGAACTGACGCCGGCGCCCGGTGCGTCCTTCAGCCGCCCGGTCGAGCGCTTCAGCTTCCCGCTGAGTCAGTTCGAGGCGAACGAGAAAGCCTATAAGGGCGAGCCCTGGTGGCAGATGCAGCAGGCGATCGACACGCATCCGTTCATGCCGGACATCATTCCGGATAACATTGCCCGCGGCTTCGTCTTCGAGGCGAACATGGCGAAGTATGCTCCGAACGAGATGAAGGGCGGCCCCGATATGTTCGGCATCGAGTGGGAGTACATTCCCACGGTCTCGGGCTCCATGGTCCGTCCCGGCGTGCCCTTCCTGGAGGACATCGAGGACTGGGAAGAGAAGATCGTCTGGCCCGACGTCGATTCCTGGGATTGGGAAGGCTGCGCGGAGCGTAATAAAGACTTCCTGAAGCCCGACCACTTTAACCAGTTCTGGTTCTTCTCCGGCTACTATGAGCGCCTGATCTCCATGATGGAGTTCGAGGGGGCTCTGATGACGATCACGGATGAGGACTGCCAGCCGTTCGTGCACGCGTTCTTCGATAAGCTGACCGACCTTTATATCGACATCTTTAAGCATCTGCTGGATTACTTCCCGACGCTGAACGCCGTGTTCTTCCACGACGACTGGGGCGGACAGCTCGACACGTTCTTCCCGCCCGCGGTGGTCGAGGAGATGATCGTGCCCTACATGAAGCGCTGCACCGACTACCTGCACTCCCGCGGCGTGTGGTGCGAGCTGCACTCCTGCGGCGCGATCTATAAGCAGATCCCGAACATCATCAAGGCCGGCTGGGATATGTGGTCGCCGCAGCTGATGAACGACTGCTATAAGATGTACGACGATTACGGCGATCAGCTGATCATCGCGACGTATCCGCAGAACATCCCCGAGGAGATCATGGCTCTGGGCAGCGAGGCTGCGATGAAGGAGGCCTTCGCGGCGCTTCCCGAGGAACAGCAGCGCCAGATCGCGTACGACTACATCCACC
>JAEEGL015372838.1_pt1 | contig 16286 bp, 12 predicted proteins | sample 9134231 | NCBI WGS metagenome assembly JAEEGL01 (sample SAMN16246548, study PRJNA631951) | gut metagenome | biome: gut microbiome; feature: rumen; material: fiber-attached | host: Bos | place: Iran: Karaj | collected 2018-10
TATCTGGCTTTCTATCTGAGCAGCACGTGCCTTGATCTGAGCGGAGTCACCTGCGCCATCGACGATAACGGTGTTGTCCTTGGTGACCTTGACCTGATGTGCTTGACCAAGCATGCCCAGATCAGCGTCCTTGAGTTCCATGCCCACGTCGCTGGAGATGACCTGACCACCGGTGAGCACCGCGATATCTTGAAGCATTTCCTTGCGCCTGTCGCCGAAGCCGGGAGCTTTGACACAGATGCAGGTGAAGGTGCCGCGCAGCTTATTGAGAACTATTGTGGCAAGAGCCTCGCCTTCAACATCCTCGGCAATAATGAGGAGTTTTCTGCCGGCTTTTACAATCTGCTCGAGCAGAGGGAGAATTTCCTGAATGTTGGAGATTTTCTTATCGGTGATGAGGATGAGGGCATCGTCGATGACGGCTTCCATCTTCTCGGTATCGGTTACCATGTATGGGGAGAGGTAACCACGGTCGAACTGCATTCCTTCAACAACGTCGCTGTAGGTCTCAGCAGTCTTGCTCTCTTCAATAGTGATTACGCCGTTCTGGCTGACCTTCTCCATAGCATCTGCGATGAGTCCGCCGATGACTGCATCACCGGAGGATACAGTGCCGACTCTTGCAATGTCCTTGGATCCGGTAACAGGCTGTGAGATCTCCTTGATGGCGTTGACTGCCTCTTCGGTGGCCTTCTGGATGCCTTTCTTCATAACCATTGGGTTTGCACCTGCTGCAAGGTTCTTCAGGCCTTCGCCTATCATTGCCTGCGCAAGCAGAGTGGCGGTTGTGGTGCCGTCGCCGGCTACATCGTTGGTCTTTGTGGAGACTTCCTTGATGAGCTGTGCGCCCATATTCTCAAATGCATCCTCAAGCTCGATCTCCTTAGCAATGGTAACACCGTCGTTAGTGATCAGAGGAGCACCGTATTTCTTGTCGAGAACAACGTTGCGTCCCTTGGGTCCGAGAGTGATCTTAACTGTATCTGCAAGCTGGTTTACACCGCGCTCTATTGCTTTTCTGGCTTCCTCGCCGTAGATTATCTGTTTTGCCATGATCTCTGATTCCTCCTTACTCGATTACTGCCAGGATATCGTTCTGGCGTACGATGGTGTATTCAACATCATCAAGTTTTACCTTGGTTCCGGTGTATTTACCGACAAGAACGTTCTGCCCGACCTTAACGGTCATAACAACTTCGTTGCCGTCGACGACTCCGCCGGGGCCAACCTCACATACCTGATACACTTCGGGCTTTTCCTGAGCGGCAGCCGTGAGGAATATACCGGAAGAGGTGCGCTCTTCAGCGGCGTTCTGAACAAGAACGACTCTGTCAGCCAAGGGTTTAAGTTTCATCATATATACCTCCAAATAATTTTTTACAAATTTCAGCATCGTTAGCACTCAAATTACCTGAGTGCTAACGATGCTTATAATAACACATATTTTAATTTTTGCAATACCCTGAGGGGAAAATCCGGGAAATTATTTATTAACTTTTTATTACATTTTCAGAAGAAACGCATGCCTCTTGGAACTATCATCTTAACTGCCTTGGGTATCAGCTTCATATCAACCTTTTTTGCGGACATGGCTTCACCATCAAGGTTTATAACGTTGTCTTCATCGAACTCTATGGAGACATGATCGCTGCGTAAGTGAGTGATATACTTTGGGAGTTCATCGCCGCGACCTTTTGCATATTTCCCGATTAGAGCGGCAAGAGTGAGAAGGTTCACGTCCGAAACGATATATATGTCCAGTATACCGTCGTCAGGCATAGCGTCAGTGGATGGGTTGAATCCGCCACCGTAGTATCTGCCGTTGCAGGCACATACAAGTGCGAATTTACCATCTGCTGCATAATCACTGGAGCGGATGACCATATGCCTGCTTATTCCCTTGCATATCTCCACAATTGCCGACACAACATAGCCCGTTGCCCCGCCTATAAGAGGGATGGAGGAATATTTATGCACGTTGGTGCCAATTCTCGCATCTATGCCCACAGAGCAGATGTTTATGCTGTATCTGCCGTTGCAATCTATGACGTCTATATCATGCTCAGTTCCGGCGATCACAGCGTCCATATCTGTGAATAGCTTCTGTTCTTCTCCGAACATCCTGCAGAAGTCATTGCCTGTACCGAAAGGGAAGGGACATACTGCAATATTGCTTTTGTTTACTGCTCCGCTCACGCATTCGTTGAAGGTGCCGTCACCGCCGCAGGAGTATATCCTGTAATTCTCTCCTGTTTCGGCTCTCCTGCGTACCTCTTCCGTAGCATCACCGGGGGCTTTTGTTGTGTAGATCTCGTATTTATCCGGATTTGATTTGAATGCGTTCTCTGCAAGAGCTCTGATATCTTCGCTCATATCTCTGCCACCCGCTTTGGGGTTCACTATGAAAAGATGCTTCATTGAGACTACACTCCTTATTTATAATACATGAATAGATCGCATTTTATCATTCCGTTGTAGAGCTTACGCTTTTTATCCGCCTGCTTTCCGAAACAGCGCTCAAATTCTGTATGTGAGGAGAGAAGATAGAGTTTCCAGTTTTCTGATGCCAGATATCTTTTCCCGAATCCGCGGTACAGTTCTTCTGCCTCCTGCTTTTCCATTATCCTCTCCCCATATGGAGGGTTGGTAACGATTATGCCGTTATCGGTTTTGCAGTTAAACTTCGTCGCATCGGCAGTCTCAAAGCTTATTATGTCAGCTACACCAGCCCTTCTTGCATTCTCCTTTGCCATATCTATAGCGGCAGGATCTATATCACTGCCTGTTATATGATAATCACCGTGATATTCTCTGGAAACTGCCTCTTCTTTAGCGTCCTTCCAGATTTTTCTGTCGAATTGCGGCCATTCCATTGCACTGAACCTGCGGTTGATACCGGGCGCTATGTTTCTCGCAATAAGAGCCGCTTCTATTGGGATGGTACCGCTTCCGCAGAACGGATCGCAGAAGTCTTCTTTGCCTTTGTATCTTGAAAGCTTCACCATGGATGCTGCCATGGTTTCCTTCAGCGGAGCATCCCTGTGGGCTGGACGGTATCCGCGCTTATGAAGTCCCTGGCCGGAGGTGTCTATGCAGAGGGAGACATTGTCTTTCATAATAGAAAACTGAATCTGGTATAGAGCACCGGTTTCTTCGAACCACTGGATGCAGGGATTATGCTGCTTCAAGCGCTCCGCCACCGCCTTTTTAATGATCTTCTGACAGTCAGAAACGGAGAAGAGTTTGGAATTGAGGCTGTAACCCTTCACGGGAAAAGCTCCGTTTACGGGGATATACTGTTCCCATGGGAGAGCCTTCGTCCTTTCAAAAAGCTCGTCAAAGCTCATAGCATCGAAACGGCCAGCCTCTATCAATATGCGCTCACCGCACCTGAGGCCGATATTGGCCTTTGCCACAGCCTCAGGTCCGCCGTGGAAATATACCCTCCCGTTTTCCGCTTTAACATCTGATATATCCATACGCTTCAGCTCGTCGGAAATTAAGCTCTCAAGCCCTAGCAGACATGGAACACACATAGTAAGATCCATTTTTAACCTCTGTTCGACTGCATAATATACAGTAATAATGCATAAATATAAATTAATATCTGAAAAACGTATGATTCAGGCCTTGTTATAATAATATTTAAATATTAATACAAATATTTTGACTTGTAAATGATTTATATGAAGGATTTGCTATCCGGTGCTGAAAATGATTGTTATTCTCCGTTCACAGAAAATTCAAAAAGACTATTGAAAAATTTGAAGCAAAGATGTATATTTAGACAGACATAATTTGTTCATATTCGGAGCGGACGATGGCATTGGACAGAGAGCTCTTTTTGAATATTGTAAAAGATGCCTACAGCGCATACTATACCATCGTCGATCCTCTTGAGGAGGATGCGGATCTGCCAATGGCGTTCCGGGCAGTTTATGATGCCCTTGATGAACGCTATTTCCTGACGAAGAGCGCAAAGATCTGGGCTAATGAAAAATTCGAATATGCATATGTTTTCAGTGCTCCTTCATTTGATCTTGAAACTGCGGGCAGGTGCATGGACCGGGCTCTTCAGGATATGCTCCCGAAGGTAAAGCCGCATAAGCAACACCAGTATACAAACTGCAAAGTTATCCTCATTGCCGATTCCTTGAGCGATGATGTGATTGAACTGGTAAAAAAAAGGAGCTTCTCCAAATCATACGGTTTTCTCTCAACTCAAGGCTATACAGAGCTTCTTGCTGCAGCAGTTGATCTCAGAAAAGAGAAAACCTATACAAACAAGGTCGGCAACGGCCTTAACAAATTCTTCGATAAGTTGTTTGCCCTGCGCAGGGAGGCGTAGCGCAAATGCTTATAAATAACATTTTTCATTTAAGGAGTGAAAAGTAAGTATGAGTGCACTGTTGATCCTCTTGATCGCGGTAGTGCTGCTCGCTCTGGGCTATGTCTGCTACGGCAGCTGGCTTGCTAAGCAGTGGGGAGTAGATCCCAACCGCGAGACCCCCGCACATACGAGCTACGACGGGAAGGACTTTGTTCCTGCCAACCCCGCTGTCCTTATGGGGCACCACTTTTCATCCATAGCCGGTGCCGGCCCCATTAACGGACCTATCCAGGCTGCGGTATTTGGCTGGGTTCCAGTCTTCCTGTGGTGCGTGCTCGGTGGTATTTTCTTCGGAGCCATGCATGACTTCGGAGCCCTCTTCGCCTCCATTCGCCACAACGGCGGATCCATCGGCGAGATCATCAAGGACTCCATGGGTGAGAAATCCCAGAAGCTCTTCATTATCTTTGCTCTGGCAGTTCTTATCCTTGTCATTGCTTCCTTCACTGCTGTTGTTGCAGGAACCTTTGCATCTTCCGGTCCCTTCATCAGCAATGATGCAAATGCCGGCAACCCGGCTAATGCATCCACAGCAATGACCTCTATCCTGTTCATCGTCATCGCCTGCATCTTCGGCTTCTTCGTATACCGCAAGAATGCCAAGATAGGCCCTGCCACGATCATCGGTATAGTTGGAATCGTTGCCATAGTTGTTATCGGCCAGTTCCTCAATCTCAACGCAAGCCGTACCTTCTGGGTACTCTTCATTGCCGTGTATGTCACTGTTGCTTCACTGCTTCCTGTGTGGATCCTGCTGCAGCCCCGTGACTATCTGAGCTCTTTCCTGCTCTATGGCATGATGATCCTTGCTGTTGTCTCCATTATTGGCGGAACCTTTACCGGCGCTGCCAAGGTTGAAGTTCCTGCGTTCACCGGCTTTGTTAATGCAAACGGCCAGCCGCTGTTCCCGTTCCTCTTCATAACGGTCGCCTGCGGCGCATGCTCCGGTTTCCATTCACTGATCAGCTCCGGTACTTCCTCCAAGCAGATCGACAATGAGAAGGATTCCCAGATCATCGGCTATGGTTCCATGATCGTTGAGTCCGCTCTCGGTGTCATCTCCCTCATCGCAATCGGCGTTGTATGGAGCCAGACCAATGTCGGCGGCGGCGAGAAGTTCCTCCTCTCCGCACCTCCTACGATCTTTGCAGGTGGTATTGCTACCATGTTCGCTTCCTTTGCGGGTGAGAAGAGCTATGCAGTTATCTACAACCTCTTCACTCTTGCAGTTTCCGTATTTGCTCTGACCTCTCTTGACTCTGCCACTCGTCTCTGCCGCTACCTGTTTGCAGAACTGCTTACTCCTGTCGGCAAGACCCGTGACGATCTCAAGGGCGCAGCCAAGTTCTTTGCCACTCCGATAGTCTCCACACTTGTCATGGTTGTCATCGGCTGCGGCATGGGCTTCATGGGACTCAGCCAGATCTGGTCCGTGTTCGGTGCTGCCAACCAGCTGCTCGCCGGCGTCGCAATGCTCGCTGTCTGCACCTGGCTCGGCAAGATCGGCAAGAACAACAAGATGTTCTTCTTCCCGATGTTCTTCATGCTCGCCGCGACACTTACCGCACTTTGCTGGACCATTATCAGCAATCTGCCGAAGCTTGTTGCTGGCGCTCCTTGGGGCACCTGGTTCCAGACCATCTGGTCCATCGCTCTGGTAGTTCTGGCAGTTATTCTCACTGTTACTGCTATCAAGACCCTTAACGCTCAGGCCAAGGCAAAAGAAGCATAAACCAATAAACCTCCCTAAGAAAGTCAACCGCGCCCCCTTTTGGGGCGCGGCTTTCTTTTTTGTATTTAAGATATCATTATCATCTGTACACCCGTGGAACCCGTTTCGATACTGCACAGAGCAGTTCATATGGGATAGTTCCGGCTGCATCTGAAATATTATAGATGCTGTTTTTCTCGCCAAATATCTCCACCTCACTGCCCACGTCCACCTCTTTAAGACCTGTTAGATCGGCCATGCACATATCCATGCATATGCTCCCGCACTGCGGGGCAAAGCCGTCTTTCACAGCGTAACTGCATTTTCCGCTGCTTGCCCTAGGCAGACCGTCAGCGTATCCTATGGCGAGCACTCCCATACGCGTCAGTTTGTCGGTGGTGTAGTGCCTTCCGTAGCTTACGTCAGTCCCGGAACCATAGTATTTTATGGTGCTTACAGTGGTTACGAGCCTCATGCACGGCTTCAGACCGAAGCGGCCGGATGTGTCACCGTAGCCGTAAAGCAGCAGACCGGGCCGAACCATATCGAGAGCTGTCTCAGGATAGTTCACGACGGCACCGCTGTTGGCGCAGTGCCTTATATTGAAACGAAAACTTCCGGCGTTCTCCACTGCACTGATCACTGTAGTGAAAAGATCGAACTGACTGAAAGTATATGCCCTGTTTTCATTACCATCCTCATCGGAGACTGAGAAGTGGGTGAAAATGCCTTCAGTTTCAAGACCCGGCAGAGATACCGCCTTAACTATATTAGCAACGCCTTCATCAAAATACTCACCTGCGCAGAGAAACCCCAGTCTGGACATTCCGGTATCCACCTTGATATGCGTCCGCAGCGTTTTACCTATCCTTACGGCTTCCTCGCTGAATTCAAGGGCTTTAGCAAGGCAGGTGACTGTTTGTGTTATATCGTTTTCAATAAGGACGCGCACATATTCCCTTGGAGTATGGCCGAGTATGAGGATCGGCGTCTTTATTCCGCCCTGGCGAAGTTCGAGGGCCTCATCAAGACAGGATACCGCTAGATAGTCAGCACCTTCTTCCTCAAGTATCTGTGAAACTCTCAGTGCACCGTGACCGTATGCATCGGCTTTAACGATGCCGAGGAATCTGCATCCCTCAGGCAGCTGCGCGCGGATAGCTTTGTAGTTATGCCGTATATTGTCCGTGAAGATTTCCGCCCAGCTTCGTTTCTGAAGATCATCCATGTTGCTTCTCCTCCCGGGTGTTTTATATCATTATATCACTTCATGGACTGCAGTTAAATATCCGTTGCACTTTTTGAAGCCTTGTGATATATTAATGCCTGTTAATGCTGAGAACGGGAAAATAGCGCATTACACCCGAAAGAGATTGGGGGTCACCGGCTGAAAGCCTCCTCGGAGATGCTGCGCTTGGTTCGCCCGGGAGCACCGGCCAATCACCGGCGTCATGGCGCGATAAGCCTGTCAAGTGCGGTTTTTTACCGAATCCGGGTGGTACCGCGGAAGTTTTATGCTTTCGTCCCTGTTTGGGACGGAGGCTTTTTTCATTATCAGGGAGGAAAAGAAAAATGAAACAAATGCTGCAGGATCTCAGAGATGCATCTTTGAAGGCAATTCTGGACTGCGAAGATGCCGAGCTTCTGGAATCGCTCAGGGTAAAGTATCTGGGTAAAAAAGGAGAACTAACGGCCATTCTCAGGCAGATGGGAAAACTCTCGGCTGAGGAGCGCCCTGCCATGGGTCAGCTTGCCAATAAGCTCAGAGCCGACATTGAAGAGGCTATTGAGAACAGAAATAAAGTGATATCTGCTCTGAAAATGGAGCGCAGACTCATATCAGAATCAGTGGATGTCACATTGCCAGGGAAAAAGTATCTCCTTGGTCACAAACACCCGATGTACAATGTCCTTGACCAAATAAAGGATATTTTTATCGGCATGGGCTTTGAGATAGTTGACGGGCCGGAAGTGGAGCTTGCGGATTATAACTTTACAAAACTCAATATAGATGAGGGACATCCCTCCAGAGAATGGACGGATACATTTTACTTCACAGAGGACAGTTCGATTCTGCTCAGGACTCAGACGTCTCCCATGCAGATCCATGCCATGGAGACCAAAGAGCTTCCAATCAGAATGATAGCTCCGGGCAGGGTGTACAGGAAGGACGAGGTGGACGCGACCCATTCACCTATGTTCCATCAGATAGAGGGAATGGTCATAGATAAGGGCATCACCATGGCGGACCTGAAGGCGACATTGAACCTTGTTGTGGAGAAGATTTACGGAGAAGGCACAGTTACCCGTTTCCGCCCGCACCATTTCCCGTTTACCGAACCAAGCTGCGAGCTTGACATTCAGTGTCACAAATGCGGTGGAGTGGGATGCCCAACCTGCAAAGGCGAAGGTTGGATTGAAGTCCTTGGCGCAGGTATGGTGCACCCGAAGGTGCTTGCTGGATGCGGGATAGACCCGGATGTATATTCGGGATGGGCTTTCGGCATGGGTCTTGAGCGACTTGCCCTGGGTGAGTATAAGATCAACGATCTGCGTCTGATCTTTGAAAACGATAAACGCTTCCTCGAGCAGTTCTGATATAAGGGGAGGATAATAGAAATGCTGCTTTCAAGAAAATGGCTCAATGAATTCATAGATCTGCCTTTGGATGAATACGGTGACCGCCGCTTCACGGAGGAAATGAGCATCTCCGGATCCAAGGTTGAAACCACGGAGGATCTTTCACAAAAAATAAAAAATGTGGTGGCGGGCAGGATACTGTCTCTTGACAGACACCCCGATTCCGACCATATGTTCGTAGCAAAGCTGGATGTCGGGAAAGAATCGCCTGTGACCATAGTCACAGGAGCATGGAATGTTCACATCGGAGATATGGTGCCTGTCGCGCTCCATGATTCGCTTCTGCCTACTGGAGCAAGAATAATGAAAGGAAAGCTGCGTGGAGTCGAATCTGAGGGAATGCTATGCTCTCTCAAAGAGCTCGACTGCACAGTTCATGATTTCCCGTATGCAGATATAGTGCCTGCTGCCATCCTGACAGACTATCACCCGATCGATCCGGAAAAGCCGTCTGTCTCTGCTGATATAAAGGCGGGCGATAGGATATTCGGCAAAGTCATCGCAGCGGAGGTTTGCAAAGTTAAAAATTCTGGAGCGGGTCTTTGGAAACTGAGCCTTATGCCCGAAGCGGAAACTGTTACTGCCTGCGCTAACATCCACGAAGGTGATCTCATAGCCTACGACACTGCAAAAAACTCTGTATGCACCCTTGAAGACCTTAGGGCTAAGCAGGAGGAGTTCCCGCATTGCATCTGCGATGGTATCCTTGTGCTTCAGGAAAGCTGTGCGCCGGGCGATGATATAGGTAAGCTCCTGGGCATGGATGACCATGTCGTTGAATTTGAGATAACGCCCAACCGGCCTGACTGCCTCTGCGTTATAGGGCTCGCGAGAGAGGCTGCGGTAACTTTCGGAAAGGAGCTGAAGCTCCATGTGCCGGTTGTCCGGGCTGAGGCCGGAGGGGATATCAATGACCTTGCAAAAGTTGTTATTGAAGACGATAAACTCTGCACAAGATATACTGCCCGCATGGTCAAAAACGTAAAAATTGCTCCGTCACCGGAATGGATGAGAGAACGCATTCGCAACTCCGGCATGCGCCCGATAAACAACATAGTCGATATTACAAACTATGTTATGCTAGAATACGGCCAGCCTATGCATGCCTTCGACTTCTCATGCGTAAAAAATGGAGAGATACATGTAAGATGCGCCAGAGAAGGCGAGACCATGCGTACACTGGATGGAAATCTCCGTGAGCTGAATCCCTCAATGCTCTGCATCTGCGACACAGAAAGGCCTGCCGGCATTGCGGGTGTAATGGGCGGGGAAAACAGCGAGATAGTCGGCGACACCGGAATGGTGCTTTTCGAGAGCGCCTGTTTCAATGGCCCTTCAATCAGAAGAACGGCAACTGCCCTCGGTATGAGGACCGATGCATCGTCACGCTTTGAAAAAGGTCTTGATATTGAAAACACTGTGGCTGCGGTGAATCGCGCCTGCGAGCTCGTCGAGATGCTCGGAGCCGGTGAGGTGGTGGAAGGTATAATAGACGTTCTGCCAAATAAACCGGTGGCAACTACCCTCAGGCTCGAGCCGGAAAAGATAAATGCACTTCTCGGTACGGAACTTTCCGCCGATGAGATGATAAAGATCCTCAGGGATCTCGGTTTCACGGTGGATGGTGATGTCATTACTGTTCCTTCGTGGAGAGGCGATGTGGAGCACTATTCGGATATCGCCGAAGAAGTGGCAAGATTCTTCGGATATAACAATATACCTGTAAAGTTCACAGGTGCCATAAGCAGTTGCGGCGGTTTCACAGACTATCAGCTCTGTGAGAGGAGAGTAGGCGAGATATGCCGCAGCATGGGGATGGACGAGATTATTACGTATTCTTTCATCAGCCCTGCATACTATGACAAGATCCGCATGCCGGCCGACAGTCCCCTCAGAGACAGTCTCAGGATCCTAAATCCCCTCGGCGAGGATACGTCCATCATGCGTACTACTGTTCTCCCTTCAATGCTGGAGATACTAACCAGAAACTGCAACTTCCGAAACAGGTCCGCTGCATTCTATGAGATAGGAAGGATTTATCTCAAGCGGGATGACGGAATGGCTGATGAACCGAGGATGATTTCTTTCGGCGCATATGGTGACGGAATTGATTTCTTTACTATGAAAGGTTGGATCGAATCCCTTCTGGGTACGATTTGCAAAGGTACACTGCGCTTCGGGGCGGACAGTAGCAATCCGTCTTATCATCCCGGGCGCTGCGCGGCTGTTTATATTGATGCCAAGCGCGTAGGCGTATTCGGACAGGTCCATCCTGAGGTTATGGACAACTATGGCGTTGACGCTGAGTTTTACTGTGCTGAGCTGAGTTTCGACGTGGTATACGCTTTCCGCAAGGATCTTGCGGTTTATAAGCCGCTCCCGAGATTCCCGTCGGTTACCCGTGATATCGCCGTGCTCTGCGACAGTGAAGTCCCCGTGGGCAGGCTGCATGAATGCATAATGAGCGCTGGGGGAAATTATCTAAAGGAATGTGAGCTTTTCGACGTTTATACCGGTGAGCGCATACCCTCCGGCAAAAAGTCTGTGGCCTTTTCTCTTACCATGCGTGCCGACGATCAGACGCTCACTGACGACCACGCCGGCGAGACCGTGGACATGATCCTTAAGGCGCTGAGTGAGAAGTTCGGGGCAGTCATCAGATAACGTTTTTCTCATAAAGATTTGGAAGCGGGTCTTTACTTAGATATCCTTAATCTGATATAATCTATAAAAAGAGATTAGGGAGTGATGAAGCTTGGAAGATGCGACCAGGAAATTTACTGCGATTGACTCTAAGACCCAGATGAAGGAGATCCTCAATTCGGTTTATAATTCCCTCATGGTAAAGGGCTATAACCCGATAAACCAGATAGTGGGATATATCCTCTCTGAGGATCCGACCTACATTACAAACTATAATAATGCGCGTCAGCTCATCTGCCATATCGACAGAGACGATCTGCTTCAGGAGCTCGTCAGGAGCTATCTAAATAAGTAAAAAATTCGCAGGGCTTTGCCTTGCGGATTTTTTAAAACCATGATGATGTCTGAAAACATTCAAACGATGAGACTGGCCTCGGCCGCAGAACTGAATATTCGAAAGACCTTTGACTGCGGTCAGTGCTTCCGCTGGAACGAAACCAGAGACGGGGGATGGTGCGGCGTCGCATTCGGGCATCCCGCCAAGGTCTGGCAGGAAGGGAACGACGTTTTCATCCGCTCGGCTGCCCCCAATGCCCTATGGTGGGATTACTTCGACCTGGAGCGCGACTATGATGCTGCCGCTTCCTCCTTCTGTGGCGGGGACTGGCTCGATGAGGCAAAGAGTTTCGGTAGTGGCATAAGGATCCTCAGACAGGAGCCGTGGGAAGCACTCTGCTCCTTCATCATCTCGCAGTGCAACAATATTCCCAGAATAAAGGGTATAGTTGAAAGACTGTGCTCATACTTCGGCGATCCGGTGGATTTCGAAGGGGAGCGGTACTACACTTTCCCCTCAGCAGAAAGAATAGCACTGCTCAGACTCGAGGACCTTCAGCCCTTAAGGAGCGGCTACCGCGCGGAATATATCCTCAGCGCGGCTAAGGAGGTCGCCTCCGGAAAAACAGATCTCGATCAGCTTGCAGTTGCCGATTGGGTGAGTGCGGAAAAGGCACTGCTGGCCATGAAGGGCATAGGCAAAAAGGTGGCAGACTGCATGCTGCTCTTCGGGCTGCATCATATGGAGGCATTCCCGGTAGACGTGTGGATAAGACGTGCTCTCAAAGAGCACTTCCCCCCGGAATTTGATCCCTCAGCGCTTGGCGAAAACGCAGGGCTTGCCCAGCAATATATATTTTATTACGCCCGGTCCGGAGCTTCCGGACGGTGAAAGAATGCTTAAAAAGGAGACAGACATGGCATTTTACTACAATGAACCCTCACGCACCTTCAGCGAATACCTTCTCATCCCCGGCTTCACTGGAGAGGGCTGCACGCCCACAAACGTGAGCCTGCGCACTCCACTGGTCAAATACAGAAAAGGCGAAGAGGAGAGCAGCATCAACCTGAACATCCCCTTTGTCTCCGCCATAATGCAGTCCGTTTCAAATGACACTATGGCCATAGCCCTTGCCAAGGAAGGCGGACTTTCCTTCATTTTCGGCTCCCAGAGCATCGAATCCGAGGCCGCCATGGTGGCAAAGGTGAAGAGCTACAAGGCCGGCTTCGTCACGAGCGCATCCAATGTTCGCCCTGATCAGACCCTTGAGGATATCCTTGAGCTGAAGGAAAAGAACGGCTTTTCCACCACTGCCGTCACCGAGGACGGTACAGAGCACGGAAAACTCCTGGGAATCGTTTCCAGCAGAGATTACCGTGTGAGCCGCATGGATGTTTCAACACCTGTCTCCTCGTTCATGACTCCACTTGAAAAGCTGGTTACCGCTCCCGATGGCACCACCCTCAAGGAGGCAAACGATATAATCTGGGACCACAAGCTCAACTCTCTTCCAATAGTTGACAAAGAGGGAAGGCTCGTGAGCTTTGTCTTCCGCAAGGACTATTCGGAGCACAAGGCCAATCCCAATGAGATCCTCGATTCAAAAAAGCGCTATATGGTAGGCGCCGGCATCAATACCAGAGACTATGAGGAGCGTGTTCCCGCCCTCGTGGATGCAGGAGTGGACGTCCTCTGCATCGACTCTTCCGATGGCTATACCTGGCGCCAGCAGAAGACTCTCGAGTACATCCGCGGCAAATACGGCGACAGCGTAAAGGTAGGCGCCGGTAACGTCGTTGATAAGGACGGCTTCCTCTTCCTTGCAGAAGCCGGGGCCGATTTTGTAAAGGTTGGCATCGGCGGCGGCAGCATCTGCATCACCAGAGAGACCAAGGGCATAGGCCGCGGCCAGGCCTCCGCACTCATCGAAGTGGTGGCTGCAAGGGATGAATACTTCAAAAAGACCGGCGTTTATGTCCCCGTCTGCTCCGACGGAGGCCTCGTATATGACTACCACATGACCCTCGCCCTCGCCATGGGCGCGGACTTCCTCATGATGGGCAGATACTTTGCCAGATTCGACGAGAGCCCCACCCAGAAACTCATGATAAACGGCACCTTCGTCAAGGAATATTGGGGCGAAGGTTCAAACAGAGCCAGAAACTGGCAGCGCTACGACCTCGGCGGAAAGGGCAGGCTCAGCTTTGAAGAGGGAGTTGATTCCTATGTCACTTATGCGGGACCTCTGCACGATAACGTTGAGATGAGCGTGCATAAGATCAAATCCACCATGTGCAACTGCGGCGTCACCAACCTTGAGGACCTCAAGAAGAACGCCAAACTCACTCTGGTCTCCTCCGTCAGCATCGTCGAAGGCGGCAGCCACGACGTTATTCTGAAGAATAAATAAGTGTATCTGACATAAGGGAGGCAGCCATATGGCTGCCTCCCTTAAGCTTTTTATCGACCAAGTATCAACAGGCGTGCAACTCCCAAAGCCTCGCGAATGAAGAAATTCGCAGCCAGAATTGGATTGCCGGGATAGCCTGCCACTCCTGCCGCACGGACATTCATCGACAGTGCGGTTTTTTTTGCTCTGTACAGGTGATATGAACTGGAGAGTATCGCGACGTTGCCGTCAGGCTCATCTCCGAGTGAACGTATGATATCAAATGAAAGAGAGAGGTTTTCCCGGGTGGATGAAGAATACTCCTCTTTGATCATACGATTCGGAGCTATCCCGTAATCACGGAGATGCTCATACATGCAGGAAGCTTCGCTCATGTCCTCGTTCGGGCCGTTACCTCCGCTGAGTATGGCTGTACTCTCGGTAAATCGCTCAAGATAATGCTTTGCAGCATCTATCCTGTACTGCAGTGAGCGGGAAGGTTTCGAGCCGATGACCTCAGCTCCGAGTACTATGAGGTATTTTCTTTTGCAGTCATTGTCCGTGTGCGCATACAGGATCACGGGGATCTCGAAGCCTATGAAGAGAGCAGTTCCGGCAATGATGATGAAAGTGATTATCCGGCAAAGTTCAGATGGGCATACAGTGTAAATCACAGTGAATGCAGCAGCCATTGACAGTAGATGCGCTATATATGAATAGCCCTTCATGCAATACCGGAAGACAAAGGCGCTTATGATAAGCAGCGCGGGAGTGATCCACCAGACTGTCATGAGCTTAACTTCTCCCATTTTTCGTAGAGGGCATTAAGTTCTGTGCTGAGAGCGCTCCTTGCCTCCTCGATCTCCATCAGCTTCTGGTAGTCAGATGCAAATTCCTCAGCTTCCTTTTCCAGGAGAGCAAGACGTCCTTCCGCTTTTTCTATTTCACGTTCGGTCTTTTCTATAAGCTTTTCATTACTGCCGCGGCGCGGCTCACGCTTCTGCGGTATTTCCTTTTTCTGCTGTTTTGCGCTGTTCCTGCTGAATACTTCCTGCCTTTCTCTCCATTCACAGTATTCGGGATATCCTCCGCAAAAATCGAATACCTTGCCATCTCTGATATCCCATATCCTTGTAGCGAAACGGTCTATGAAAAACCTGTCGTGTGATACGAATATCAGAGTCTCCGAATAGTCTGAAAGAGCACTTTCTATCCATTCTCTACTGGATATGTCGAGGTGATTGGTAGGTTCATCCAGCATCAGCAGGTTTATCTCACTTCCCATAAGCATGCAAAGCTTCAGCCTGCTGCGCTCGCCTCCGGACAGAGCACCTACAGGAATAAACACATCCTCACCTCTGAAACCGAAGGCAGCCAGTCTGTCTCTGGCAGACTGCGGCTCTGCCTTGCACTCATAGAGCATGGTGTCATAAAGGCTGCGCGACATATCGTCGAACATAACTATCTGAGGCAGATAAGCCTTCCTTACGGAGGGACCGAGCCTGATCCTGCCGCTGTCCGGGGATTCCTCACTGCTAAGGATCTTCATCAGCGTGGTTTTCCCGCTGCCGTTGTCTCCGATAACAGCTATGCGCTCACCGCCTTTAACGGTAAAGCTCAGATCACTGAAAAGCACCCTGTCACCGAAAGACTTTGAAATCTTCTCCGCGGAGGCGACCTCATCCGCATTGAATTCTTTCTGTCTGAATCTGACATCTATCTTACGGGCTTCTTTTGGCCTTTCGCTCATAGAGAGTTTTTCGATTCGCTTCTCCATGGAAAATGCCCTTTTATGAAGCTTGTCATTTCCTAGAAATGCCCAGAGATGCATCTGCTCAGCTGCGCGCGTCAGCTGTTCTATTTTGGCCTGATCCTTTTCATACTGCTTCATCTTTTCATCGAAGCGCCTCTGACGTTCTTCAACGAAAAAACTGTAATTCCCGCTATAGAATTCGGCCTTTCCGTCAACTATTTCTATGCAGCGGTTGATCACTTTGTCCAGAAACCAGCGGTCATGGCTGACGGTGAGCACTGTGCCTCCGAAATGCAGCAGATAATCTTCAAGCCACTCTGTGGCGTGCATGTCCAAATGGTTGGTGGGCTCGTCCAGAAGAAGTATGTCCGTATCCTCCAGGATAAGCCTTGCAAGGTTCACCCTCGTTTTCTCACCGCCCGA
>JAEEGL016369353.1_pt1 | contig 16286 bp, 17 predicted proteins | sample 9134231 | NCBI WGS metagenome assembly JAEEGL01 (sample SAMN16246548, study PRJNA631951) | gut metagenome | biome: gut microbiome; feature: rumen; material: fiber-attached | host: Bos | place: Iran: Karaj | collected 2018-10
CACCGTCCTTACTGTATACGCCCTGCAGATCTCCGTTCTTAACGGTCACTACGTCCGTTTTCACGGGATTTCTGTGTGTCACGGCAGGAACTGCCTTTACGGGCGGCCACGTGATAAACAGGATCACAACAAAGAAAGATATCCATGCCGGCCAAAAGGCGATCTTTGCCCATATGCGGAGCCTGCATATGAATTTGCGATACACCCATAACATACATACGCCCGCAAAGATCATAATGATCCATCCCACAAGCGTATTCTTGTTCAGTTCCAGGACCGCCATCATCAAAAGGGCGGTAAGCGCAAAGGCCACATAAAAGCCGACGCCGGGTTTCTTTGCTTTTTTCTTTTCTTCAGTCATTAAAGCCTCTCTTATCTTCGGCTTCTCTCACAGATTCAGCTCCCAAAAGTCCAGATCGGTAAGAGGAAGCACCATCTTAATTTCGTCCGCATACGTACCATCGTCATATTTGAACGCGTTGGGAGTGCGGCCCACTTCCTTGAATCCGAGCTTCTCATATACGTGATAAGCGCGGTCGTTTCCGCTCACCACTTCAAGCTCTGCCTGTTCATAGCCCATATCCTTCATCTTGTTCAGAAGGCTCTTCAGCATAAGCTGCCCGAGTCCGAAACCGGTATATTCCAGGAAGAGGGCTATGCCCAGATCCGCGCGGTGCTTAAAACGGCGATGTTTTCCCACGCTCCTGAAAGAACAGTTTCCCGCATATTTGCCGTCTACAAAGGCAAGCATCAGCATATCCGTTTCGGATTCGTTGTTGTTGCTGATAAAGGCGATCTCGCTGTCCGTCGTGTAGCTGACCTCATCGGGATAGCAAAGCAGAAAGTCCGTTTCTCCGGTAACCTTCTTTAAGTAGTCGATGAGAGTATCCGCATCCTCTTCGCCCGCGCATCTCAGGACGATCTCACGTCCGTTAAGTGTATATTTTTCTTCATTAAAGATCATTTTTCAACCTCCCTGTGCTGATATGACAGTATTATACCACACTGCCGCGGAAACGCAAATGCAAGCGGGAGGACGAAAGACCGTGCTTCTTATTTCTTTAATGTCTTGCTAAGTGCCCAGAGGTAGCAACGTCCTACGCCGTATAAGAACAGCATAAGCAGAACGATCCACCAAACGCATCCCATAAAAGGAAGCGAGCGTGAGAATCCGAAAGCGCCCGCGGGGCTGCCCCAGTTCAGGAAGAAATAGGGGTAGTTATATCCGGGAGCGAACTGCCATCCGAGCATATACCCTATGCCCGCATACACCGCATAAAGCAGAGGCGGAACCATTACAAGCGGAACATACTTTTTGTCGATCCCGTTCTTGGGCGCCGAAACAAAGAAATCGGTAATCGCGGCCAGCGGAACGACCACATGGGTGAGTATGTTCTGGAAATTCCATGCAAGCTTGCCGAGAGTGGGTGCAAGAACAAAGCAGAATACCACGCCCGTAAGCGTTATCGCAACCGTTCCGACGTATTTGAGCACATACCATTTCATTCCGGGATCCTTCTTCGTAAGAAGGAAGCACGCTCCTGCCAGCGATATCAGCGCAACAAGTATGTTGGACTGCACCGTGAAGAACATGAACACGGTATGTCCCGCCATAAATCCGTTCGAGCCCGCCATAGCGCTCATCGTAATGCCCACAACTGCCGAAACGGCAACAATGCACTTAAGTATCAGTGATAAGATCTTCCTTTTATCTGTCATATTCGTATCCTCATTTCATACAGATCTCAAATTCGATTTTGCACAACCGATTATCTTAAAAAAAAGTTGCTCTGTCAATGAGCAACTTATATAGAAAATATAAACTTTTTATGACCGGTGTTAATGTCCCTGTTTCTTCGACATCTTCGCCACTTTTCCGTACGAAAGGCCGGCAAGGAGGGAAACGATCAATATCATGATGAGGAGCACAATATTCCGATCAAGGACCGTACCGAGTGCCACAACCCCAACGATAAGAATCATTGTTGCGAACATATTCGGGAACATATATGCAGTCAGGGCGGTACCCTGCTTCACGACTTCCACCTCGTTTTCCCAGTCGAATCTCGCAAACTTTATACCGCACACGCAACCCCATGCGGTCGAAAAAGCGCAGAGCACGAATCCGAGCACCAGAGACAGAAGCAGCGTCAGTACAGGCATATGCGCGGAAAGGCCGAGACTTACGGTCGCAATGACCATGAACGGAACAGTCAGATACATATTGAAAAGCATCTTTCCCTGATAGAGCATAAAATCGGAAATCGGAAGGCTCTGAACGATCCATCTGTTCTTTCCTTCCAGCGAAGGTGACATTGCAGTGGTGGCTATCATGCCGATCATAAAATAGACGATCAGCGGGATCGCGGGGAAGACCATTTCGGTTGTGATCGGCGCCCCGTTTGTCACTGTTTCCAGCAGTTTGTCAAAGTCCACAAACAATGCTGCTCCGCCAAGTATCAGTGCAAGCAGTTCTCCCATTCCGGCGTTGACCATATAGGTGGTGGAGCCGGTCATCCTCTTCAGTTCCTTGAACGCAATGGCGCTCAGCACGCCGTATTTCTTTTGCTTTGTCATACGGAACTTCTTTGCCGAGGCATGGGATTTGAGTTTTGAATTGATCATTCTGTACGAGTTTCCGACAGGTATGAAGACAAGCGTGAATATGAGCACAGTCACCGCGGGCAGGGTGAACATACTTACAAAGCTGCCCTGCTCCACAGCCTCGGTGAACCAGAATGCCGGCAGATACACGCTCACTACTCCTCTGATACCGTCGGAAGCCTGCGTCATCACATCTTCCATCTCACCGCTTTTAATCAGATCTTCAATTATAAACCTCAGGGCAAAGGCAAGCAGCGTGAACGCAAATGTCAGGACCGTCTGCACGACATTCTTCCGCTTGAACTCCGCCCCTATCCTTGCGATCAGGAAGCCGAGAAAAGCAGCGATCAGCATCGGGATTATGGGCAGGATCAGCGCCATTATCATCCACACAGGATAAACATAAAGCTTCGGAGCGGCATAGTATCCGTAGCCCACCAGCATCGAAAATGCAATGATCACCGTGAGCGGCAGGCTCTTTATATACATATAGAAAAACTTGCACGCAGCAACAGCCTTTGAGGTAAAAGGCAGCGACATCAGCATATCGTATTCCTTGAAGTTGAACAGATAGCCGTTGGTCTTAAGCAATGTGAGCATAAAGCCCGCAACGGATATGGTCAGAGCGCATAAGGAAGGTATCATGTCCGTAAGTCCCAGCGAGCCGTAACCTATCGATGTGGCGACGCAATATGCCACGAGGATCAGGTAGAGCGAACCGAAACCGATGGCGTTTCCGACTATCTTCCCGCGTTTCTTTTTATCTTTGCAATGCCTGTATATGTTCCACCGGCTGGTGGATGTAAGCAGCATTTTCAGAAGGGTCAGATTACTTTTGTTCATCATGTACCTCCAAAAATACTTCTTCCAGAGAATGGCTGCCCACAAGCTCTTCCATTGTTCCGGACTCGACTATCTTACCCTGACGGATAATGGCCACCTTGTTGCAGAGCTTCTCCGCCACATCCAGAACGTGTGTCGAGAAGAATATGGCCGCTCCCTTGTCGCAGAGGTCGTGCATGATCTGCTTAAGGGTGTAGGACGCCTTAGGATCAAGTCCCACAAAAGGCTCGTCCATGACGATCAGCTTCGGATCGTGGATCAGTGCGGATATAAGCGCAAGCTTCTGCTTCATACCGTGTGAATATGAACTTATAACATCCGACAGCGAATCCGTTATCTCAAACAGGTCGGCATATTTTTTGATCGCGGCTTCTCTTTCGCTCTCCCCGATCCTGAATATGTCGGAAATGAAATTCAGGTACTGTATGCCCGTGAGATTCTCGTAAAGGTCCGGGTTGTCGGGGATATATGCGGTGATCTTCTTGCACTCAAGAGGCTCTGATTTAACGGAATGTCCGTCGATAAAGATCTCGCCCTCCGTAAAATCAAGTACGCCCACCACAGCGCGGATGGTCGTTGATTTGCCCGCTCCGTTGTGGCCGATAAAGCCGTAGATGTCGCCGCTCTCAACCGTGATGTTCACGTTGTCCGCGGCTTTCTTGCCCTCTCCGTACACCTTTGTATAGCCTTTGATCTCCAAAATTGCTTTCTTTTCCATTTTTCTCTCCCGTATTATAAGAGCAGATATGCATTCTGCCTGTTATGTATTTAACTATTAAGAGATTATAAGGCAAATGAAGTAAAAAAGAAACATCAAAAGTGTTTAAGTGGGCTTATTATTTCATTATTTCCAAAACTTTCATCCTGATATAGAATAAACCTGTAAAAAAATTTTCAAAAATCTGTAACCCCCCGAACATTTTTGTTGCTATATAGGGTAAGGCCTGAAAATCCCGAAAGGAGGAATCACTTCGTGGATGATAATGAAATTGTAGAGCTCTACTTGTCAAGAAATGAAAACGCGATAGAACAGACAGCGCTTAAATACGGATCAAGGCTCAGAAAGCTTGCTTTCCGGATCCTGAACGATGTTGAAACGGCGAGGGAATGTGAAAACGATTCCTATAACGAGACATGGAAGCTGATCCCGCCGCACGAGCCACGGACTTACCTTTTTGCCTTTGTCGGAAGGATAGTGAGAAATATTGCGCTTAACGTATGCAAGCGTAACAACGCCCAAAAGCGATATGCGATATATACGGAACTCACGCAGGAGATGCAGGAATGCCTGCCCGCTAAGAACAATCCCGAGGAGGAAGTGAACGCAAAGTTCCTCAGCAGCCTTATAGACAGCTTTCTTGAGACCTGTCCGGAAGACTGGCAGAAGATCTTTGTCCGCCGCTACTGGTACTTCGACTCCGTTCCGCAGATCGCCGCGGCATACGGTTTCTCCCAGAGCAAGGTCAAAACGACGCTGTTCAGACTGCGCGCTGCCTTAAAAGAACACTTAAGCAAAGGAGGTTATGAGATATGAAGGATCATGATCTTTTGGAAGCCATCGGCGGCATAGACGAAAAGTACATAAACAATGCCATGATCCCCGATGTGAAGCCCGTAAGACGATATATGAAATGGGGCTCTCTTGCGGCTGCCGTGCTGGTTGTGGCGCTCGGCTCCGCTCTGGTGATCCCCCGCCTCTCAAACCGTAACGGGGAACCCGTCTCCGAATTCAACACCGCCGAGGTGCAGACCGACGATGTGACCGATATCCGCATCCTGTCCGCGGGCGTATATGTCCCGCCGTACACGATCCCTGAGAAAAAGGGCGATGCAACGGCCGAAAACGATATGCTGGCTCTCGTTGTTTACAACGGAGGCATATATACGGATACCTTCATCCGCATGGAAAATAATGACGGCATTCTGGACGAGTTCCTCGGGACCGCGGACGGCAAAATAGACGAGTGGTCCTCGCAGAAGGAATATACCACGGAATTCGCGTCGAGCATGATCGGAGAAGTCTACTCCGTAAAAGGCTATGACAGAGGTTTCCGCATTGCCGTACGAACCGAATACTTTGACGCTCAGGACAACGTTGTTTCCTATATAACGATACTCGACCGCCTGAACGACATCACGCTGACCTGCGGCCGCGACCTTTTCGAGAGCCGACTCCATATCGGCGAATATGCGGAAAGCATAGTATATGAAACGCACGAAGACTGGAATATGTGCATGAACAATTTCCAAACGCCCGCGGTCACCGGGGAAGAGTTCGCGGAATTCTTTGAGCAGGTGAATAACGCATCCTTCGAATACCTATGGACGCCCGGGATCAAAAACAACGAGTCGATATATTCACGCGATCAGGCCCACCTGTTCATAAACCTTACGAACGGCACAAGCGTGGAGCTGCGTCTCATAAAGGGCGGATATGTCGGCTACAGCCCCATGGGATGGTATTTCGTAAGGATACCGGAAGAAACATTTAACAAGATATATACGGCATGCGGCGGCAAATGACCGCATGCAAAGATGAAGAAAGGATACTCTGTAACAATGAAAAAAATGATAGGTTTGATTCTGACACTGTTTATTATCGCTTCGCTCCTCTCCGGCTGCGGAAAGGAAGCTGTAAGCGCGCCCACGCCCACACCCTCGCCGGTTGCAACAAAGGCTCCCGATGCGACCGTCACGCCCGCTCCCACAAATATTCCCGAACAGACAGCTACACCGTTCGATATGGAAAAGTTCCTAAAGGACATCGCCGCTTCCACGGCAAACAGCGACCTTCAGGCCGTAGCGGAGGAGATCATAAAGAACCCGTACTTCGTGCTTTACAGAATCGAGAACACCGAATGGTACTATCCCGGCATGAATTATGAATTCAAACCCGAGGGCATAAAGGAGATACTCTGCATTACGGATTATGTATCAAATGCCGGATCTCTTGTCTATGTGATGATCCCGAACGACGGCGCCGATCCCGCTGCGATCGCCGAATCTTTCAAAAACAATGCCGATCCCCAGTGGATGAATTATGACAAGCCCACTGACGGCATGGTGACCGTTATCGAAAACGGAAGGATATATTTTTCCATGTATGACACCGCAATGCAGCCCGTTCTTGGCACCATAGCAACCAGGCCGAGGGATTTTAAGGATATCTTCCACGAATACCTTGCGGACCATCCCGCTGCCACGACCGAAGAGCTCGCAGACTACTTCATCAAGCACCAGAAATTCAACAACCTTTATGTAAATCCCGTCGAGCCCGGCCGTTTGAACGGTTTCGGAACTTTCGAGAAGGATGTGCAGATCACCGGCTTTGCGGAGGGCACAGGCTTTGTACCCATGATATCCCCCAACCTCTTTATAGGTTATGTCTTCAAGCTTGATGCGGGCAGCGATGTAAATGCCTTTGTTGCAATGCTTAAAGAGAACGCAAATCTCTCCTGGAATGTCTGCATGACAGCCAACACCGTATTCACCGAAACAGACGGAAACTATGTTCTGTTCATGATGTTTTCCGAATAACATATAGATTATGGTTTTTTCAAGTCTCACATTTTTATATCTGTTCTTACCGGCAGTCATATTGCTTTGCATCTGCGTTCCCGCCCGTTTCAGGAACGCAGTGCTTTTGTCGGCCGGACTCGTCTTCTATTTCTGCGGAGAGCAGCTCTATCTCCTGCTCATGCTCGGAGATATCCTGCTGACATATGTAAGCGCCCGCCTCATAGATGCCTCGGAAGGCAAACGAAGGAAAGCGGTTTTGATCGTATTTCTCGTGTTGAGCTTCGCTCTTCTCGGTTTCTTCAAGTATGCGGATTTCCTGCCCGGGACAGTTAATTCGATCGCAGGGCACGAGGTCTTTGCCCTGCTCGAGCTTCCTCTTCCCATAGGCATAAGCTTCTATATATTCCAGAGCGTGAGCTACGTGATCGACGTTTACAGAAGGCGCTATCCCGCCGAGAAAAATCTTTTGAACCTCGCGCTGTACGTGTCCTTCTTCCCGCAATTGATAGCGGGGCCCATAGTCAGATTCGAAACTGTGAAAGAAAACCTGAAAAAACGTGAGTTCAGCTTCGAGCGTCTCGGCGACGGTCTCTTCCGCTTCACTCTCGGTCTCGGCAAAAAGGTGCTGATAGCGGACAGGCTCTATGCATTCTGCAATGAAGCCGCAAATACTACAGAACCTTCCGTGATCCTTGCGTGGGCCGAGGGCCTTGCGTTTCTCCTCTATGTTTATTTCGACTTTTCCGGCTACAGCGATATGGCGATAGGCCTTGCACACAGCTTCGGCTTCGATCTTCCGGAGAACTTTAAATATCCCCTTATAAGCTCGGGTTTCCGTGATTTCTGGAGACGCTGGCATATATCGCTCGGCAGCTGGTTCAGAGACTATCTCTACATCCCCCTCGGCGGAAGCCGCAAGGGGCTTGGGATACACATAAGAAACCTCCTGATCGTCTGGGCTCTCACAGGTCTGTGGCACGGAGCATCCTGGAACTTTGTTCTCTGGGGACTGTGCTTCGGCCTCGTCCTGATCCTCGAAGTCCTGCTGGATAAGATCGGCCTTTCGAAATATCTGAGGTTCCTCGTGATCCCGGTCACGATCCTCTTTTTTGTATGGTTCCGCTTTACGGATCTCTCCTCCGCCTTTCGGCAATTTGGTCTTATGTTCGGAAATGCTCCGCTTTGGGGCGGTGCGAGCGCATATCTTATGAAGGGCGCGGCTGTGCTTATACCGGCAGCGCTCATCGGCGCAACGCCTTTACCGAAAATGGCGGCAAAAAAAACAGAGAAACTCAGGATTTCTCCTTACGTCCTTCCTCTGTTAAAAACCGTTTTGATCCTTGCAATACTTGCTTTTGCCACGGGTTATCTCGTTGACGGTAGTTTTTCACCCTTCCTTTATTTCAGATTTTAGAGGTACTTATGACCGGAAAAATGCTAAATCCCCTCCCCGCCATAGCCTTTCTCTCGGCGGTGGTCCTCGGAGGAACCACAATGTTTGCCCTGCCTAAGGAAAGCCGGTCGCTTGCCGAAAGAAGACCGCTTGCCGAGGCTCCTGCGGCAACACCCGAAAACATAATGAACGGCAGGTTCTTTACGGATCTCGACAACTGGATGGCAGACCACTTCAGAAACCGCGAGACCTTCAGACATCTCCGCGTTCTGTTTCAGACCGGCATTATCAACGAAACCGAGTACAACGGCTTCGTGAAATACAACGGCTCTCTGATAAGCCTTCAAAAGAAAGTCAACGAGGCATCCATAGATTACGCTTCCGAAAGGTTTGCGCTTGTTTGGAAAAAGTATCTGCAGAGCTCGGAAGGACGGATATTTCAGACCATTGTTCCCGACAAGAGCTATTTCCTCCGTTCCGAGGGCTACCCCGTCCTCGATCCCGATCTTATGGACAGGCTGTATGCCGAGAGCCTTCCTTTTGCGGCTGCGATCTCGATAAGGGACACGCTGACGCTCGATGACTACTATCTCACCGACAGCCACTGGAAACAGGAAAACCTGATCGGGACCGCAAAGCATATATTGAAAGCTATGGGCCGCGACACTTCCGCTCTTGACGGCGGGCTTACAGCCAAATACCTTGCGGATTTCCTCGGCGTCTATGCCGGGCAGTCCGCATATGCCCCGGATCCCGAGCCGATAAGCGCGCTCACCGGCGGCTATCTTGAGGGCTGCCGCGTCATCGATATGGAAACACGCGCCCCGATCGCATTTTACGATATCGAAAACTGCGATGAGCGTGATCTCTATACACTGTTCCTCGGAGGCGGCAAGGGGCTCATCCGCATAGATAATCCGAATGCGCCCGAGGGTTCTCTGGTACTTTTCAGGGATTCCTACGGCTCGGCCATGGCACCGCTCCTGGCTTCCGCCTACAAAACGGTCTATGTGGTCGATCTCAGATATGCGCATCCCGAGGTCCTTGGACGATATATCCGTTTTGACGGTCAGGATGTGCTCTTTATGTTCAGCGAAACGCTGTTAAACAACAGTCAGGGACTTAGATAAGCTAACCGCGTTTCATAAATTCCAGCACCTGCGGACGGTCCTTTATGGCCGTCACCGCGCCGACTGCCGTTGTGCATATGGCACCGCAGGCATTTGCAAACCGGAGTGCCTCCTCATGTCCCGCGCCCAGCAGAAGTTCGGTGGCAAAACCCGCGATGAGGTTGTCGCCCGCGCCGGTCGCATCCACTGCCTTTATGTCAAAAGCAGGCAGGGAGATTTTTTCCTTTTCGTTCTTGAAAAAGCAGCCCTGGGGGCCGAGTTTTATAAGTACATTTTTGATCCCGAGGTTCAGGAAGACATCAGCCATGGCCTCGGGTTCTTCTTTTCCGGAATAATACTTCGCCTCGTCCTCGTTTGGAGTGATGTAATCGAGCATCGGAAGCGAATTCTTTAAATCTTCGAGTGTCAGGAAGCGGAAGTTCGGGAGCTTCGTATCGCCGAACACGGTCTCTCCCGCTGCCTTAGCTGCTTTAAGCACTTCATATATGATATCCGGGTCGTCAAAAGGCGCGCGGAAAAGCGAACCGAGTATTATGGCTCTCGCGTTCGTAAAGCTCTCTAAATGAAGGTCGGGGCGAAAATTATACCTGTGGGAGCCGTTGGTTATCGACTTCCTGCTTCCGTCCTCCTTCACAAACATCGTGGTCACGGGCGTCGGATGCTCCTTTGAGCGAAGGATAAGCCCCGTGTCAACGCCGTTCTTATCAAGCGCCGCCACTATCATATCTCCCGCGGGGTCCTCACCGAGAGAACAGAATATCCCGGTCTTCATCCCGAGTTTTGCCGCGGTCACTGCTTCGTTCACGGCCTCCCCGCCGACATTCAGAGAGCCCGACTCCGCCTTGTAGCCGCTCTTCGATATCGGTTCCGGATCGAAGCCCTTTATGATCGAATCCACCAGCGCCGTTCCTATGCATATCAAGTCATATTTCTTCATAAGTCTGCTTCCGTCTTTATAAATATGAGATCAGTTCTTCTATATCTTCCTCAGTCGTCGCCCAGTCCGTGGCAAGACGGATCACCGTATGGTCCTCGTCCGCCTTCTCCCAGAAGCCGTAGCGCACGTGTTCCGCCAGTTTTTCAAGCCTGCCGTTTTCGATGATTATAAACTGTTGGTTCGTGGGCGAATCGATGAAGAGGCGGTAGCCCTTTTCCAATAGAGCCTTTCTCAGCATTTCCGCCTTATCTGCGGCGGTCTTGCCGAGTTCGAAATACAGGTCATCGGTAAACAGAGTGTCGAACTGAAGTCCGAGTATCCATCCCTTGGCAAGAAGTGCTCCGTGCTGCTTTATAACCGGAACCGGATGCTTTGTCGGCACCCCCTTCGGGAATACCACGGCCTCGCCGAAAAGCGCTCCCACTTTGGTTCCGCCGATGTAAAACACATCCGCCGCTTCAGCGATATCCTTTATCGTCACATCCGTCCTGCTGCTCATAAGGCCGTAGCCCAGCCTTGCGCCGTCCAGAAAAAGAGGGATGCCAAATTCTTTACATACCTTTGATATCTCCGTGAGTTCCTCTTTGGTGTAAAGAGTTCCGTATTCCGTGGGGTGCGAGATATAGACTGCGCCCGGGAAGACCATATGCTCATGGTTTGCATCCGCATAGAAGTTCTCGATATATGTCCTGACAGCCGATGGGCGGATCTTTCCGATACTGTCGGAATATACCGCAGGCCCGTCCTGCATCTTCTCGCGCATACAGGGCACAGTCAGCACTTTATGCCCCGCGAACTCCACCGCGCCCGCCTCATGAGCCGCGATATGCCCCGTATCGGCCGCTATCACGCCTTCATACGGCGCAAGGAGCATATCTATGATCGTCTGATTGGTCTGTGTTCCTCCGACCAGGAAGAAGACCTCTCCGTCGGGGCAGCCGCAAACGCGCTTTATCTTATCCGCCGCGCTTTTGCATATTTCATCCGTGCCGTATCCGTCATACTGATCGAAATTGGTTTCCGCAAGGCGCTCCAGTATCCTCGGATGCGCCGCCTTTGTGTAATCACTGGAAAAAGATATCCTGTTCCGTCTCGTGTTCATAATGATCCTTTCTGTTGTCTATTCGGTCTTTTTCCCGGGAGCCGCCGCGCCAAATTTGGCAGATAACAGCTTCTCCGCTTCTTCCCTGCTTATTTCCCCGTTATTGTATTTTGACATAGTCTGTACATCATCTGTCTTTAACTTAAAGAATACCAGAAGTATGATCACCGCGATCGTAAAGCCCGCTGCCGGAAGCAGATTAAAGAGCTTCCATACGCCGTCAGCAACTCCCTCGGGCTGAACGGCATTCTCTCCTTCAACGAAGCCGATACGCGATAATGAAAACAGCACGATCGAGCCGATCAATGCGTTCTTGAGCTTTGCAACAAAGCACTGGAGCGAGAACGTGATGCCCGCTGCCCTGGTGCCCGACTTATAGGTTCCGTACTCGACCGTATCGGCGATCAGCATATATATGATGACCTGCCAGAAACCGAGGCCTGTACACTTGAGCATAACGAGCACAAGTGTGGATGCAACGCTGCCGTATCCGACGAAATATGAAACCACATCCATTACGATGGCAAAGCAGAGACCGACACAGAGCACGTTAAACTTGTCCCATTTTTTCGAAACCACGGGCACGAGTGCGGAAACAAGTATTACCGAGACCGCAACGCCTCCCGCTATGAGAGTCGCCATATCCTCGCGTCCGAGGCATATGCGCCCCATATAGATGGCCATCTTCTGCTCAACGCTCGAAAGTCCGAGAAGCAGCATCGCGATGAGGGCAAAGATCAGATATTTGTTCTGTTTTAAGTACCCAAGCATCTCCTTGAAGGAAGGTTTTTCCTGCGCGGTGGCGGTGCTTACGCAGCGCTCCTTTGCCGTGATCAGAAGCGGTATCATAAGTATCAGCGAAACCACAACGAAAACTATGCAGGAGGTGAGCCAGCCGAGCCTCGGCCTAATAAAAGGTATGAGCACGGTCGCAACCGTTCCGCCGATCATCGCCCAGAGCTTTCCGCCCGCGATTATGGATGTCCTCTCGGTTACGTTGGAGGTCATAACCGTGGTCAGCGCAAATACAGGCGTGTCCTGCAATGTATATGCGACATCGAAGAGTATGTATGCCACAAGGAACCATACTACCTTTCCGGTCTGCGTCATCGACTCGGGGATCGCAAAGAGCGCGACGGTCGTGATGCCGAGCGCGGATATGCCGATCCTTACCCACGGAATGTACTTTTTCCCGTTCTTAAAACTGTGTCTGTCGACAATATAGCCGAACAGCACGTCATTTACCGCGTCCCACAGCTTCGGGACTATGAGTATGGCCGCTGCCGTCGCGGCCGCTATCCCTATGTCCGTAAGAAATGTTTCGATGTAACCCGCGAATCCCCACAAGAGATTCTGTCCCAGAAAAAAGATGCAATATGCCCAATACTCTTTCCCCGAAGCCTGATAGCCCTCTCTGCTGTTTCCCATAAATGCCTTCCTCCCGTTTTGTATGATGTCGCAGACTATCTGATGATATCGACCACTTCCCCGATATACATATCGTGAAGGTCATTATCCGCATACATGGTCTTTACGACCTCCTTCGGCATATTCTCCGAAAGAAGGCGCTGTCTGAACAGCTTCTTGCATACAAGTGTAACTTCCGCTTCCTTGAAAGACATCGACTCATCCGCCTTGACAGGAGTTAAACCGGACGCACCCATCTTGTCCATATCCCTGCCGGATTTCGAGCCGAGAACGCCGAGTTCCTTCTTAAACTTATCCGGATAAAAGCTGACCGTGAAGTATTCGTTCTCATCCATAAACTTATGTGTATATCTGGATTCCCTGACATATACCGTCGCCACCGGCTTGTTCCATATCGTGCCGAGGCCGCCCCAGCTGATGGTCATCGTATTGAAAGCCGCCTCTGTCCCCGCCGTAAGCAGCGCCCATTTCTTGTCAAACTGCCTGAAGATGTCCATTGTGAATTCCATAAATAAACCTCCCAAAATGATATGCCTTTTTTAGTTAATTATATCGCATTTTCATATTGAGGCAACAGGGATTTCGAAGCGCCGGAAATAAAAAAGCCCTTTACCCGATCACTGCGGGTAAAAGGCTCAGAGCATTTCTCATTCCCCCAATTCCGTTTTCACTTTTTCCTTATATGCTTTTCTGACAGGGATGATCGGAAAGCATACGAATATGACGATGGCAAACGGAAGAACGATCAAAAAGGTCACGATGTCAAAAGGGAACGGAGCAATGACCCATCCCACTTTGGCGATTTTTCCCGCCATTCTCAGGGCTGTTCCGAAGCCTCCGAAAATATAGGAAATTAATCCGATCAGGAATCCTACCGCCATAACGGTAATTCCCAAATCATCTCCGTACGTTCTTCCCAATACCGCTCCGACGATCGAAACCGCTGTAGCTCCAAGTGCAATAAACTGTGCAATCTGTAATCTCTTCATTTCTGTTCTCCTTTTCAAAGTGTGATATTTTTCAGCTCTTGCTGACAGCGATATAATACACCCTCTCCCAAGAACGTCTTTCACCTGAAGTTTACAATTAAGAACCACAGGGGACGTTTCATTTTGGCTGCGAGCAGCCAAAATGAAACGTCCCCTGTGGTTCTTCCGGTAGGAAGTTTCATAAAATATTTTTTTGCATTTCCCTCCGTTTGGGATTAAAATATAGAAAAGATCTTTCTGTGGATTCCGATCTTCAAGGGAGGTGCAGCTATGGAGAACAGCAGAAACAGCGTTGAAGCTCCTGACCAAAACAAAACAGCTATGCCGAAAGTGACAAATGCCATCTCCGCCATGCGCGGGCTGCTGGTGTCCAACCGTTTTCTCGCGCTGCTGCTGGTATGTGTCCAGTTGTATTATGTCTTCAATCGCATACGTCTTTACAGCGCGCTGTACATTCTTCTTCTTGATCTCGTGTTCCCGATGATAATGGACGGTATGATCCGCGGACATTCGGCGCCCCAAAACGAGGACGATCTTCCCCTGCCGCTCCTGAGAAAGAAATACCGCTACAACGCTGTTGCCGCAAAGGCCTTGTCGTTCGGCTTCCTGCTCAATGTGATCATGCTTATCGCATGGCACTACAATTACCGGACAAACCCTCCGGAGCAGGATTTTCTCCAAAGCCTGCCGGCAGCCATCCTGATCGCATATGTATGCGTTCGTCTTCTGGTATGGATCTTCTATCTGCTGGTGTTCCGCTATGCCCCGTCAAAACTTATGAAATAGACCGAATCCCCGAAGGTCAGATGCCTTTGGGGAGTTTTTATTTTAAGTATGTCGTTATAACCCTCATTATCTCATCGGTTCCCAACGGGCCTGTCGAAGTTTCCTCCGTAATTATCAGATCCCTGCCCAGACAATATCCGTTGCTCACATAGTTCTTGATCCTTAAGACCGCATGAGTTGCGTATTCCTCATTGTCCATCATTCCCCTATGTTCCCAGAAAATCTGTTTTCTTTTACGAACATTCAGAACAGTAAAATCCGGATAGATCACAGCGCCGTTTTTAAGGGCCAGCGGACACTCATATTTATACGGTATTCCCATTTTTGAAAGAGTATTGGCTATATTCAGTTCCGACTTTGATCTGACTCGTTCCTTTTGAAATGTTTCATAACACGGGAGATCTTCAGTCACTTCTTTTGCCGTGAACGGTTTTTTAATCCATTCCTCAAGATATTCTTCATCCGAAACATCAATCGGATCAATGTAATCCTTAACTTCATCGGGGTTATCCGAATACGCTTGTCTTATCTTTTCCGAATTGGTCTTATAATGATTGATAAGAGACAACAAAGCGTCCGCCTCGCTTATCAGTAATTTCATTGTCTTCTCGTCATATGCATACTGAACATATTTCTTGATCAGACTTTTTTCTTTTTTTGAAATGTACTTTCCGCTCTTTTCCGATCTGTCTTTCCTAACATAGAACTGCACTTTCTTCCCGCTTTTTAGGATATGTATCCTTCCTTTCGGCGGCTCTGCCAGACTCTTCTCTTTTTCCCCCAGGAAAGACATTAGTTCATTATACCTTCGCGCCGCCTCTTCGTACAGGAAAGTGGGCTTGATATAGTTATTCTCCGTCTTTTTTTCTCCCCTCCTTTCCACCTGTTGTGTTCTGCCGTTTTTGTTCATGCTTTTTGTTTTTTCCCTCATGGAACTCCTCCTTTATATATTTTTACATAAAAACATCGCATGCAAATTTTTCTTGATTTCCGATGCTTTTCCGCCCGCCATAACTGAAATTGGCAAGTAGATTTGCATCGCTCGTTGGATTTTCTTGATTTCCGATGCTTTTTCGCCCGCCAAAACTGAAATTAGCAAGTAGATTTGCATCGCTCGTGGGATCTTCTTGATTTCCGATGCTTTTCCGCCCGCCGCAACTGAGATTAGCAAGTAGATTTGCATCGCTCGTGAGATTTTCTTGATTTCCGATGCTTTTCTGCCTGCCGCAACTGAGATTGGCAAGTAGATTTGCATCGCTCGTGAGATTTTCTTGATTTCCGATGCTTTTCCGCCCGCCACAGCTGAAATTAGCAAGTAGATTTGCATCGCTCGTGGGATTTTCTTGATTTCCGATGCTTTTTCGCCCGCCACAGCTGAAATTGGCAAGTAGATTTGCATCGCTCGTTGGATTTTCTTGATTTCCGATGCTTTTCCGCCCGCCACAGTTGGAAAAGGACAGGGGAAAAGCATCGGAAAATAGAATTATCAGATATAAGAATGAATTAAGATTCTTCCGGCCCGTCTTCGGAGATGTACTTCACGAATTCGGCCATC
>JAEEGL017435758.1_pt1 | contig 16286 bp, 18 predicted proteins | sample 9134231 | NCBI WGS metagenome assembly JAEEGL01 (sample SAMN16246548, study PRJNA631951) | gut metagenome | biome: gut microbiome; feature: rumen; material: fiber-attached | host: Bos | place: Iran: Karaj | collected 2018-10
CTGCGATAATCTGTAGCAACTACTTGCGACTGAATACGAATATAAAAATTTTTATCTTTTCGCAAAATATCAAAACCATAAGAAAATTCACTGTTATCAGGTGTAAACGGACCAGTGTAAAGCTTTCTGCATTCAGTCTTAAGAACATTCTGAGAAAACGCAATAATGTTTTCCCAGCGATGACAAGAGCGACACCAGACCTTCATATTTTTTGTATCAACAATAGTAGGAAAGGTCGAAAAGGGCTCTGAGTCTGTAGGAATGTAATTGTTCTTTCTTATATCATAAGACCAAAATCTTTGCATGACAGTTCCTCGTTGTATCTTAATATAGTTGGTTAATCCCTGTCGTCAAGACGATGGGGGTTATAAAGGCAGAGGTAATTGCCTTGAAGTTGTTTGAAATAGGTTCCGCTACCAGTCACCTATCGCTTTGCCCTTACAAAAAATGCTTCGGGTTGTTTGTTCAGGGCTTCGGCGAGGGCGCAGATACTTTTGATGGAAAGATGTTCGCCTGCCTTAAGACGGTTCACTGTTGCAATAGAAAGATTTGCACGATAACCTATTTCTTCTGCAGTATAACCAGATTCAAAAACAAAACGCTTAACGTTATCCGAAACAATTTCACCAAGCTGAAATTCAAGAAACTCTGAATAAGTGTTTCTTGTTACATTGTTCATATTCATACGCTACCCCCTGTATTTGTGTAGAGACGACACCTCTCCTGGCCCTGCTAAATGCAGTGCAAAAAATTGAGAGAAAATCGATTTTGTTTTATTTTTTTGAATTAAAAGAGCGAGGCCAAAACTTCACCCTTTTCCTTTTCCAGAGCCGCGAGTTGTTGTTTTAACTTCTCGCTCTCGTCCTCTATTTTTCGGTACTTTTTAACAAAGTCATTTTGTTCTTCAAGTGATGGCAGCGGAATCTGAAGCTTGTTTAAAAACTCCACACTTATAGCTTTGAGCACAGTGCCCCCGCAAAAGGCTTCAAAAATCTGCAAAGCCTGCTTAGTTTCCAAAAGCATTTTGAAATACAAAGGAAGAATCTTTTTCTGATCCAGCCTGATAATATAAATATTGCTGGCCGGAATAATCTTCTTTTTTTCAAGATTTTCAAGGCAGGCAACCTTAAGGGTATCTGTCATTGCCATTACAAGAAGAAGGTCCCCATCCTTAAGCACAATGCTTTCAAACTTGGAATCAAGCTCCTTAAGAGCTTTTAAATCAGGCGACAAACGGTTATCCTTTATGTCTTTGGCAAAGGCATAATAGATTCCGGTATCTTCTTCGCTGCTAAGTTCTTCAAGCTCGGATGCTTTAATCTGAGCCCCGCGCAGGATTTTTGATTCAACAAGATTGCTGAGCATTTCATATTGCTTTACGCTGGCAAAGTTGATTTTTTCTTCAAGAAAATATGTTCTCGAAGTCAAGGCATAATCTTTGGCCTTAATCTCTTCATAATCAATTCTTCTGGATTTGTCGCTGTCCTCTTTCATCATCTCAAAAATAGAGTTAGCAGCTTCGGTTGTAAGTGAACTTGCACCTCGTCTTGTGTTTTCATAAAAATCACTTGCATCAACAAATCGGACCGCTTTGTTCCCTTTTGATAAAACAAGCAGACAGGTAGGTACAGCTGTGTATGGAAACAAAACTCCTCCATGAAGTTCAATCACTGCTTCTACAAATCCACCGTCAATGAGATTCTTTCGGGCATCTTTATAACCATGACCCTCTGCAAACAAAAAGCCCTGTGCAAGAAAAACAAGTGCACGACCACTGTCAGAAAGAAGGTCCAACGCTTTTTCGGTAAAAAGAATTTCCATATCAGAAGCCAATTCCGGAAAAACCAAAATCTTGCTATATTTATTTTTTCCATCGAGCTTTAGCACATCTCCAAGTTTTATCTGTGGCGTAACCCCTTCAAGATAGGCAATCATGCAGCTATAGATAACAGTCGATTTATTAATCTCAATTCCTTCCAAACTTTTACAAGAAAAGTTTTTAGCAACATAAATAATGAAAGAACCAAGTCCTGCTCCTAAATCAATAACAGAATCTTCGGGTTTTATATCAAGAATATTTGCAGCCAGAATATTCAACGAAGATGGCATACCAATCACCTTGTCTTTAAAACCAAATCCATCATTCCAGGAATGAATCTTATCCAAAATGTAATCTTTACTGTCTTCAGAAGAAACCTTTTCAAAAGTGGAAAGACTACACTTTGCCCATTTAGCGCCATCGCCGGCAAGAAAATCTTTTATGGCAGGAGGAATGTCTTCGCCAGAAAGAGCCTGTTCAACTGTAGAAGAAATATCCAGTCCGTTTTTCTTAGCAGTATAAGCCGCAAACGGAATTAAAAGATTTGCAATTCTTCCGTTATCATTCGTTGTGAAATTGAAATCCTGAAGCGCTCTGTCTACATAAAAGTTCTTGGCGTATGACATAAAAGTCCTCCACAACTGCTTGAGAAAGTTGTTTGGATTTATTTCCTTATTCAAGCAATCTCTATTATAATATACAACATAAATTCGGATATGTAAAGGTCTTTTCTTGAATAAGCCTATAAATTCAATACTTTTTTTGTAAATTTCTGCAAATTTTTTCGAATTTTCGCTTTCTCGTCTCATAAAATGATATTTTCATTCAGTAAACTAAGGGTATATCAAGGAGGCACGCCTATGGAAAAGAACACAACAGTCACTCAAAAAGAATCTCAGATTATGGTTTCTTACGCAATGGACAACATCACAAAGGCTTCAAGAAAAGTGTTGTCAGAATATCTTCAAGACAAATATCTCGAAAGTTTTGCAAAGGTTGTTATGTATCTTGGAGAAGATTCAGAAGAAAGCCAGGCTTTTCTTCAAGAACTGGATGATAAAACAAGAACAAAAATACTGGAACTTACGCAACATTTCCACAAAACAGACCCCGCTGTCATTGCAGAAGCCGAGCATATTGTTACTGCCGCAAACATCAACCTTGATGATGATTACAAGGTCATTAAAAAGCATGTTCCTCTGGCCGGTTCAGCGTTTTCTGAGGACGCAATTCATAATTTCCGTGCACAAACTCCTATTTTCCGCCAGAAATTGAACAGCTGCCTTTTTGAAATTGAAAACCTCAAATATTTCTCGAACCGCGAAATCCAAAAACTCCTGCGCGATATAGACCGTAATGACCTTGTAAAAGCCCTCGAAGGCACGTCAAAAGAGGTTCATGAAAAAATCTTCAGTTGTATGTCGACTCGAGCCGCACAACTCCTTCAGGAAGACATTGATTTTGCAGGCCCAATCCGCCAGTGTGATATAGAGGCCGCTCGTGCCAAAATCACAAATATCATTTTCAGGCTGGAAGAAAACGGCGATATTGAAATTTCTGAAATTCTTCAAAAAAATGAATAATTTTTTTCTGCCTATCACAAGATGATAGTCTGGCGGTGTTATATTAACATCTGAATACAGGAGGATATGCTTATGAAAAACGATGTTTCTTTGGTCGCCGCCTCTAAGGCTCAGAAAAATCTTTGCACCGCAATGGACGAAATTAAACGTGCCACTAAAAAAGTTCTGCTCGATTACATTCATGATATGTATTTTTACAGCCTTGCAAAAGCCGTTGCTTATCTAGAGCTGCCACAGGTAGAATTGGACTGCCTTTTTGATAACATGCCGCCCGAAACCGGAAAAAAGATTCTTGATATTGCAAAAAGCTTCAAAAAATCTGACGAAAGCGTAATTGCAGAAACCAGACATATTTTTGAATCATCCGGCATGAATGTAGATGACTGCTTTATGACTATAAAAGAAAACCTTCTGCAGACAGACAAGGCTTTTGCGCATAACGCTGTTGAAGATTTCAAAAAGACCGCTCCGATTTTCTGCAAACAGATTGGAGACTGCCTTTTTAGTTTTGAAGATATTATTATGTTGGATAACCGGGCAATTCAAAAGATTATCCGCGAAGCAGATCAGCAGGAACTCGCCAAGGCCCTCAAAGGTGCCTCAACCGAACTCCAGGCCCTGATTTTTGCCAACATGTCCAAGCGAGATTCCGACATGCTCAAAGAAGACATGGAATTTATGGGCCCTGTCCGCCTTAGCGATGTACAGAAAGCCCGGGCCTATATTGTAGGCATAGTCTTCAGCCTCGAAGAATCAGGCGACATTGTGATTTTCAGATATCAACAGGATGAAAAACTGATTGATTAATCCAATCCCACACCCATATCTCACCTCCCTGCCGTTCCCTTCGGGGAGCGGCTTTTTTTCTAAGGAGAGGAAAAAAAGCTTAGTGTAAAAGATGGATTTAATTGTTTTGTCCAAAATAATATTCAATGATTTTATTTTCGATTTTATGATTCCATTGCCTATAATCAGAATAATGAAGTAAGTCATTCACAATATGAACATTTTGAATCATGTTATCTTTGGTAAGAATCTTGGATAACTCTTTATGCAAGTTTTCATAATCCGATAAATAAGTCACATTTTCTGATATTTTAATATCACCAATACCTTTGTCAAAAACAATCTCAGCTAAATATATTTCTGAATCATCGCGTAGTTTATCCAATAATTCTTGTTCAGAATATTTGGTTTTAATAAATTTAGATATTATATTCATTCTTGAATTATTTGCATTTACATACTCGCCTTTGGCAAAGTTCTCAACCCCAATATAATGAGAAATCATTTGTTTTATCCCACCGATATAATGTTCATTTCTTTCAGGATAAATCTCAAACATCTTTCCTGAACTTTTCTTTTTCATTTCAAAATCACTTTTAATACTTAAATCTTTTTCGATTTTTTCATAAAGGGTTTGATATTTCTGATAATAAGAATAGGGAACATCATAATTTTGATTTAATTTGGTAATATCAAAATAATATTCGCCGAATTTTGATTCTAAAAATAATATAACCTTTTCCCCATTATTATTGTGTCCCAATAAAACAACATCCATGTTTGAAGGATTTCTAATTACTTTATTTTTAAATTCAAAAAGTGACTCTTCAAAAATACATACATCTCCATTCAACTCTAATTGCAGTTTATTTGACTTAGTTACATTATAAAAAAATAAAAGAGAACACAACGAAGAAGAGCGCATATTTATGATTTTGTTTTCTTCTTTTCCATCTCCAGAAACAGCTTGGTCCAATTTCTCTTCAAAAAGTTTTTTATTTTCAATTTCAAAGATATCTCTTAAAGTTTGTTCTATCGAATCATTTTTAAGATTAAATTCGCAACTAGTTCTCTTTTTTCTCAAAGATAAATCCAAAGAATTATTTCCCCAAATGGATTTATAAAAAGTATTAATTCTTGCATCAGAAAATTCTATTTTTTTAAGTTCCATTTTACCACTCCTCCATTTCGTTTCTATGAATTGCATTATGTTGATTATCAGTTAACATAATCAAGTTATCTTCGCTACAATCGTATCCATTATTATTTATGTGATGAACAGCTCTGGTTATCCCATCTTCTCGTTCTAATCTGCCAAGAAAAGTATCTGCTACCAGTTGATATACTAATACGCTGGAATATTTTTCTAAGACTAAATATCCAAGTTTTCCATCGGGATCATCAATCTGCTTTTGTATTATCCCTCTAATCTTTACTCTCCCCTTATTACTAATTTCATATGTCTTCAATGTTGGATGTTTTTTCCAGTCTTCTCCAGGTAATTTAGGTATCATTAATTCTTTTTTTTGTGCATCAAAGAACTCTTTTCTTCTTTGTTGAACTTTTTTATTATATTCATCCGTTCCATATTCTTTAGGTCTTGGACACTTTTCAAACAATTGCGGATACCATTTCTTAAACTCTTCATCTGTTAATTTTGTATGTCCTGTAAAATTCATGTTTTCCTCTTTCTTTGCTTTTTATTATAACATGCATATTCTTGTCTGCAATTTATTTTTGCATTGCAATTCTTCCCATCGCCTTCACATTCTTCCCCCACTCTTCCACCAGCCACTCCGGCTCAAGAGGCTGCACATACATTCCATGACTAAGGATCCATCCAAGGACCGGATAATCCTGATTCGTAGTAAAGGTCATAATTGTGCTGCCGTCTTCTTGCTTTTCGAACTTCTGGTCTTCGGCCCAATTGTAGGTTTTGATGTAATTGAGAGTTTTTTCAGAAGTGATTTTTAATTTGCAGTTCAAAAGTTTTGGACCTATGTAGCGGCGGAAGTTTCCTTTGGCGCGTTTTGTGTATTCAAAATCCGGAGGGAGTTCAAAAGTGTCCTTCAAGATTTCCAGATTATGAATCTGCGGCAGATTGTAGAAGCGGGTATCTTTAATATCAGGCATCTGATTGTAAGTGTACAGACTCCACATGCCCTGACTGTAAATGAGCTGCCATGGTTGAACAACAAACTTCTGCTCACCGTAACCTTCGTAATTAAACTTTATGTAATTGTTTTTGGACATGGCATCTTCGAGTTTTTCCCAAACCTCATTATCAATCTTTACAGGTTCCATTCCCAAAAACAAGATTCGGTTGGAAAGCTTCTTTGCCTTGATTTTTGAGTTTTCATCCAGGTCTTCGGAAAGAGATGTAAACACTTCGATTGCCTGAGAATAAATTGGCGTGTTCTTAATAAGCTTCAAAAGATTTGACATGAGCTGAGCCGCAATAATCTGCTTTTCGGAAGTAAGCATTGCAGGAATCCTGAACGACGGCTTGGAATAATAAAAGCCCTTCTCTATTCTGTCATATTTTAGAATATCTTCTGCACCAAACTTGAGCCGCAGGTCTCGCAGGTCCCGGTTGATTGTTGCAATAGATGCATCTGTCTCATCTGCAAAATCCTGCACACTCGGATAATGCCCGTGCGAAATCATATAATCAATTTTCAAAATGCGTTCAAGACCGTTCAGGTATTGCTTCTTTACTTTTGATTTAGCCATGCCTTCCTCCTGTGGATTGCTTCGCCTTCGGCTCTCAATGACGAGCTTTATTTCTGCAATGACGAAGTTTTTTATAATATAATACCCCCAGACTATCAAGGTGTGATAGTCTGAAATTTTTCATCAAATAATTCCGGATTATATTTTTGTTCACGACACCAAAAGTTCCACTTTTTCATTGGTTTTGGATCTTTTATAAATTCTTTAAAGGCTTTTGAATCTCGTAAGTATTCTTTGTAAGTTATAGTTATGAGAAACATTCTGGGTTTTAATACTGCAGACTCAATTTCTTTTTTCTTAATAACCAGAGTAAACCTGATTCTGTCATAAGAAAGCCCGTATTCCTGGCCAGTTAGTTTGTAATTAAGTTCAACAATGGGTTTTATTGAATTGCTGACTAATTCATATATTCTTGGATTTATATCAAATTCTTCAAAATAATCCTTAGCCATAGGTTTCAATTTTTCATTACAAGTTTTTACCAGAAGTATTAAAAATTTAATGGCCGATTCTGCCTGCTCAAAATTAAAAGTCATAAAAAAACTTCTGCCGCCAATATAGATTTTGTGACCTTTTTCACATATAAAAACCATCTGACGGAATTTTATATCATACTTTTCACAGCAGGTTTCCAAACAAAACTCGTCTGTCATAAAAGAAGAATTATGATAACTTCTGGTATTCAATTCATATTCAGCAGTCAGATTTCTAATCTCTTCTTCAAAATATCTTGCCACATTTCCCTCAAAATTGTTTTCTATAGTTTTTAATCTACTAAAATTTCGGATAACTTTTTTATATGTATCTTTTTCATGCATATAGATTTCTGCCTGAACATCTTCTCTTAATTGGGTTTCAAATTCTGTCTCTTCTTTTTTTTCTTTTATTTCAGAAAGCTTTGAATAGATATTTGCAATTGCTTTCCAATAAGCATTTGGAATCTCTTCTCCAACTTCTGAATCATCAATTAAAGAGCGAACTAATGCTTTATTTTCTACACAAGGGATTCCCAGCATCTCTATAATTTTCCTCTCATAAATACTAATTCCTCCCTTACAGGCCTCAATAGGAGCGTTACATTCTTTTTCATCATATTTTAAGCCGATATATAATTCGTTTTCATATGTCAAGACAACATCGCAATCGGAAAAAAGTCCTATTGTATAATCAAGGTTAAAAAATTTTTCGTTATTCAATGAAAATCTCTCCTTCAATCTTTATTAAATATCTGCAATTTAATGACACTATTTCGACATCTGAAATTACAGGAATACCAGGAAAGTATTGATGAGTAAAAGTTGCAAATGGTAGCCTCAAAGATGAATCACAAAGGATGATCGGTGCATATCCCTTTTCCTTTATCTCTTTAAGACTTGCTGTTATTGATTCCACAACTTTATTTTTTACATCAGGTTTTAAAGCAATGTTCGGAGGTTCAATTCTGGATTTTGGATAATACACATTTTCACATAATATATTACTTAAGTTCTCAGAAACTTTTATTGCATGAACAACAAATTTTTTATCCATATATTCTTTTATAAAACTATATGCCAGCCGCGCACGAACTTTTTCCGCAAGTTTTAAAGGATTATTCTCTTCCGGCAGATAATCTGCTACTGTCTCCAATATTGTATTCATGTCTCTGATTGAAACATACTCTTCAAGAAGACTGTTTAAAAGGATTTTTAAATCTGATACAGGAAACTGATAATTAAAAAAGACATCTGTAAATACATCCGGGTTTAGATGTCTAACTATTTCTGTAAGTTCATTAACCGTGCATTGGGTCAAGATTTTTGTTCTGTTTTTTTTGATAATCTCAAAAAGATGAGTTGTTATAAGTACGTCCTGAAAAACACAAAGATACCCGGCCTTTTCAAATAAATCTTTATCTTCTTTTGGAACAAGATAACTAACCATTCCAAAACTTGGCTCTGTTGTTTTTTCGTATTTACTGCAATCAACAATATCAGGAATAGTATCTCCTATATCTATACAATAATAATATCCATCTGGAATTTTATATCTTTCCTGTTCTATCCCATTAAAATAAATTGCATACTCGTAAGGACCAAGACACATATTATCAGTAACATGAACAGGAGGAATTGGCAGGCCATAGTCTACATCTGCATGTTTACGAACATCGTATAGCCGCTCGAGAAATGTTTTTCCCTTTGTTTTTCTTTTTACTAAAGGGATTAATGAAGGACTAATTTGTATTTCAAACATATCGGGAATTTCAGTAAAATCTTTATACACATAGTCTTCATAATTAAGTGATCTATACATCCCCTGCCCCTATTCTTTCTTCACGCTCGGAATCCACGTAGCCTTATTAAGTTTCAGTCCCTTAATCCAATGGTGTGCATGTTCATATTCCTGCTTGCCGGTAAGAATCCAAAGAATTTGCTTTTGTAGGTGGATTTTTGGAACATCGGCATAGCCGTCTGTAAAAATAATAAGCCCCTGATACTCCGGATGCTGCTCATAGTAATCAATGGCACACTGAAAATCCGTTCCACCTCGTCCTGTAATTTTAATGTTGCGGGTAGCTTTTTTAAGTTCAAACTCCTGCTTGATTTCTGTGTCAAAAGCGAGCACCTGAACAGCCTCAACACCATAAGTAAAAAAGCGGTTGATGATAGAGAAAAAGTGAACAAGGTCGTCGGAGCCGATAGAACCACTTACATCTACAGCAACAAGCAGGTGGGTTTTTGGTTCAAACTGGCTGCCCATAAATTCAAAACCATAGCGGCGGTTAGGCTTCATGCGGGTGAGCTTACGGCGCTGGCTTATGATGCTTGCACGAAACTGAGAAAGGATTCTGCGGTAGTCCATGGGGATTTTAAGAGAAGCCGTAATTGTTTCCTGAAAGCTTCCACTCACACTACCCCACTGATTTGTTTTCTGAGCTTTCTGAATTTGCTGATTTACGGAGTCGGCCATTTCTTCGTCTTCATCCCAAAGTTCAGAAGCAGAGGCGGCAGCTTCATATTCCCAGGTTTGTCCGTCTTTAAGATCAGGTCTTATATGCATAGGTGTCTGCCCCATTCCCAGTCCTTCCGAACCTTCTTTATTACCACCACCACAAGGCGATGCTGGCTGTTTCTTGTCAGAGCCGTCGGGATTTATATCAGGACAAATATAATAAAGCTTTCTGTAATACTCTTCATAACTCAAACCGCCTTCGAAATTATAATGTGCTGCATTTTTGAGCTTAAGGTCACTAAAACAATGTTCGCTTATTGTAACATCGCTGGCAGTTGTTAATGCCGGACGGTTAGGATTTTGCGGAACACGCTGGTAGGGATGCTTAAGCAGAATGCGGGTGACTTCGGTTTTAAGGCTACGGGCAATTTCTTCTGAACCCCAGTTTTTGAGAATCTCAGGATTATATTCAATTCGCCTTTTACCGGTTCTGAACGGGCATTTCATTTTTGTATTTTCTTCGAGCTTGTGCGTGCAGTACACATTAAAAAAAAGCGGCTCGTACAAAAACCAGTTATCGACGACATGACTGATTTGCTCTTTTACAGACATTATTTTATCTCCGCAACAAACTTGGTCATACGGGTGTACAGGTCAGGGCACTCGCCGATGATAAATACCAGCGCATTAGGGTACATGGTTCCGCTGAACATATTTGCAAAATGGGCCATTGCCTCACGAAGTTTATTTTCTTCAAGGAAGTTGAAATAGGCAGCAAGGTTCTTTGCCATAAGGTCTTTTTCATTGTCGCCGTACTTGTTGCTTTCAAGAAAAACAAAGACTGCATCATTGATTGTTGCAAACTGAGGAGTTTTATAGGTTTCGAGCTTGAGCCTGTTTATTTCGTAGTTACCAAGCAAAAGTTCCTTAGCTGTCAAAAGATGATTCTGATCCAGGAATTCAATAAAACGATTTGCCGCAATGCTTCCTACAATTCCCGCAATAATACTTTTGTGAGCCTGTGTTAAAACATCCTTACCACGGATAATTTCTGAAACACGAACCCAGGCACGACGGTCCGGAGTCTTTTCAAGATTTTCCATATCTTCAATTGCCATCTGGTTATCGAGAGCTTTTGGATTTGCAGCAATGTAACTTGTAATGCGTTCATCTACCCCGTTCTTATTTGCCCACAATAGCCAGTCCTGAACACTAGGCATAAACTCGTAAATGTTAAAGCGACTTACGAGGGCTGGGTCCAGGTCCGTCAACTGATACTCTTCTCCATTGTTTACCGCAGAAATAATTCGGCTGCCTGCAGGAAGAGAACGGCCTGCAAGTTTACGGTTCAATGCCAGGTCCATAATCGTCTGCAAAACCTCAGGCCGCGCGCGGTTCAATTCATCCAAGAAAAGCACAACAGGAGTGTCATCAGTAGGGAACCAGTATGGTGGCATAAATTCTGTATGGCCTGTTTCTTCATTTTTATGAGGAATACCAATAAGGTCTCCCGGATCACTCATCTGCCCAAGAAACAGAGACACAACCTTGCAACCTTTTGCAGTATAAAACTTTTCAAGAATCTGAGATTTTCCAATTCCATGCTTTCCCATGAGCATGATGTTCTGAGTAGCCGGAGTTTCCTCCAGAATTTGTAAAAGTAAATTACCATCAATACGTACTGCCATAATATTCCTCCTATCTCAATTGACTTATCAAAACGTTCGGATCTGTCATAAAATCACAATGCAAAATCCTAACCGTTTTTCCTTTATAAAACATAGACGAATAAATATTCCTTTGTGTTAAGGTTTTAAATTTTTCATCACAGGCCTGATAAATAGTTCTGATTGAATTCTGTACAATCTCTATTGTTTTTGCTGTAAGAGTTTTGCCACTCTCCTCTATCCTTTTGAACTTCTCAAGATATGCAACAAAATCTTCCAGCTTCTCTCCAAAAATTTTTTCACAAAGAATCTGAAAGGTCTTGCCTACAAGTTGGTATTCATCAAGCGTATACATCTTAATCATCTGTGCATGCGGAAGCATTCTCATTATTATATCCTCCTTGCTAATCACTATCGAAAGCTCATCATACATAGTTCGCAAAATCCCATAGTTATGAAACCTAACCTTAATCTCCATTCTTTTCGAACTGGAAATTTCGCCAACTCCAAGACCGTATTTTTGGCAGATTTCATTCACAATATTTTGCAGGTACAGAACAACTTCCGGATATTCCAGATCCTGCCTAACCAGAAAAAATTCTGACTGAAACGTGTGGTCTCTCAAAATATCCCAGAATAACCCATGCCAGAATTCAGTCTGAACTTTGGAATACAATTCCTTCTGTTCAGCCTCAATACAGTGAGCAAGCTCATGCGCATTCGTCATACCGCTGCCTCTGAAACCAAAAGTTCTTCTTCACAACGACAGCAGCTTATTACATCTTCCTCTTTTAATTCTCGCGGCTTGTTCAAAAGGTCAATCAAAAGCGATGTGTCTTTTGTGAATGGCTTGTGATAAAGCTCTATCTGATAAACCTTATTGTCTGCGGCTTTAAAAATAATTTCACTTGTAAGCCGGTCCTGGTTCAACTTATACGGCAACTCCTTTTTTCCAAGAACCGAAACACAAAGCGAATTGATTGAAGTTTTAACAATCTGCGCAGACTTTGTATTAAGATAAAATTTCTGCCGCACCAACTCAGTTTTCTTACTAAGCGGCTTTACATCAATTGCAAGATAATCCCGAATCCACTTGAGCCCACCTTTATACTCTGCTATCTTAAACTGCTTAGTGCTTATATGAGGTGCCGAAATTGAAAAATCGCCCGTGTCCTTTTCTATTCCAATGTAAATAGGAAACGGAGTGAGTGAAATATAAAAATGGTCATTGTGAGAAAATGCCGCACACTTGAGCCCGTTCTCATTTGCAATCTTTTTGGTCTCTTTGCGAAATTCGCTTATTGCATGAGAAACAGAAATTTCAAGGTTAGGCTCACACTCAGTCTGCTTACGTGAAAGCTCCTGATAAGCCCCCTTCCAGAATTCTCCGGAGATGCGGTAGATGATTTCGTTTAATTCAACACATGGTTCATTATCATTCATACGTATTAATATAGTTTGTTCGACTATCATTTAATGATATTCTGAAAAAAAATTTACTTTTTTAAATTTTATTTATGTGAATCCCAAGAAGTCTTAAATATCTTATAAGTCTACAAAAGAACTCTCTCATTTAAAGAGAGAACAAAAAAAATATTTTAATCTCATCAAATGAGAGCCCTTCCACCTATATTTGTATTAGCATACATATTTATATTCTGAAGGAGGTCCTTATGTGGTTACACAAGCAAAACGAATACGAATGGAAATACATTGGAATATGGTTAGAAATGGCTTCACAAGAATTGCAGAAACAAATTAAAGCATCACTCCCGGGAGAAGACTACAACCAGGTTTTTCTTGTATTTAAAGATTATGATTCAGCAACTGCTATGGTAAGTGAAAATCTTTGTATAAGAAACAAAATCGCTTCAATACCAAACAATCCCGAGCTTTCAAAAAACGAAATTAAAACACAACTTGAACAAATTGAAAATACCCGAGAACAATCTATTCAGGACTTGGAAATCAAAAATCCAATCTGTGTCTACTTGAATGCAAAAGACGAGTTTAAACAAGTGTTAATTGAAAAATGATTTTTTATCATTAAATGACATACTCCCCTGCTAAACTTTAATGCACAAGCTGATTTGGCTTGAAGGAGGATCTATGTCTAATTGCAGGTATTGTGGTTCGACTTCGCATGGAAGCTGTTCTTATAGTCCGCATGGGAAGCATGAACACATTACTGATTCCGGGCATTGCGCTTTCTGCGGGTCCACTTCCTATGGCTCATGTTCTTACAGTCCGTTTGGAAGACACATGCATGGAAGCGACGGAAAGAAATGCCGCTACTGTGGTTCAACATCAACAGGTTCCTGTTCGTACAGTCCACATGGCAAACACGAAAGATAATTAATTTTATCACGCCGGATTTATTCCAACTTGCCGGGGCGTTGTACCGGCTAAAAGGAGATACCAATGCTAATGATTTCTTTTCTCAAAAAAGATGAAAACGCTTTTAAGATTTATAAAGCAATTTGGGAAAACAGAAATGTAAGAATTGTTCCCAAGAATCCGCACTTCTTTAATAGATTCTGTTATGTTAAACCGAATACAGAAGTATTTATTCACAATGGTAAACTTTATATTAATTGCGGCTATAAAGTTGTAATAAATCATCCGGCACATAATCCTGTTTTTACGGAGGCAGAAATTAACTCAACAGTAAAAATTGAAAGAGTCGAGTTTAAAAGTAAAAAAGGCGAAGGAAAATTTCTAACCAAAGACAATCTTGAAAAAAGATTTGAACTTCTTGTAGTTTAATTTTTAGAGGAGACAATCATGAGTATCGAAACAGAAAACTTCACCATCATTCCAGGACGAGAGTTTGGGTTACCATGCAATTTGATGTGCGGACCAGATGTAAGACCATTTGGAACAATTCATTTTGAAAATCGTTATAACAAGACTGATGAGTATGACAAGTCCAATGAACTATGTTTAACATTCAGAAGAAATCCAAGAATCATCGAAGGCCGGGAAAAATGTATTTTCACAAATCAAGAAATTGAAACTCTTTCTAGTTTTGTTTTGAAGAATAAAGAGATAATTAAAAAACATCTTAAAGGCTACACAACAAGCAAAGGATTTCTGCGTGATTTGCACATTGCCAGAGAAAAACCTTTGCATGACGAAGTTGTATCCTGGAAACGCCTTGCTTTTGTTCAGTACGGAATTACGCTTTATGTAAGATATTGGCCTAAAGATTTTACGATTGAGTACAAATCAAAATACGGAATTCTTAAATACAACAGTCTTCATATTCCAGCAAATTTTCCAAGAATACATACAGAAGACAGTATTATCAAAACCTGTAAACAAATGTGGCCAGACTTTTTAAAAGCAGAACAATATATTGCAAAACACGGAGGCCTTACAGATCCTGGTCTTGCTAACATAAAAAGCGATATAATTTTTTACAGGAACAGTTCACAGATAGGTTTTGAAAAATAACTATTTCTACCCCACCATCTGCACAATCATCCCTACAATGCAAACTCCGCAAAGGGCGTAGACTACAACATCAAGCCAGCTGAACTTACGGCGTTGCTCGGGGATTTTTTTGATGAGGTCCTGGTTCTGGGTGCTGCAGGTTTTTAAGAAAGATAGGACACTTTCTTTTATGTCCCCTACCCTTGTGTTGCAAGAATCTAATACCTGTCGGCAGTCGTTTTTCAGAATTGTGAATTCCGCAGTGGCACCTTTGCTTAAGTCCTTATTGTAATTAACCATGATGTCGTCAATTTCATCTTTGAGACTTTTGATTTCATCGGCCTTCTGCTGCATGGTGGTACAGTTGTCGGAGATTTTCTTTTCCATGGAATCAAAGGCTTCTTTGATGGCGCCTAAGGTTTCATCCATTTTTTTCTGAAAGTTTTCAAGGGCAATTGTCATTTTACCCTGCTCTTCTAAAAGCGCTTTCTTCAGCTGCAGGTTATCAATTTCTACAGTCTTTCGTTTCTGCTTTTCTTCGAGCATGCGGGTGTATTCAATTTCATGATTAAGCTTGAATAACAGTTCATCGCTCGACGCCTTCAAAGACTTAAAGAACTGCAACATGTTTTCATAAGAGGCTCTGTTGTCATCTTCGTCGCCAAGCTTTGCGCTTATCTGATCTACAATTGCTTCTATGTGACTAAGCTTATCATATTCCGGGTCTTCCAGGATTCGTGGGAAGGTCTGCATATTTAAAGGCTCGCTAGCAGGTTTTGATTCTTCCTGCTCCTCTGCCCCAGTTTCTTCTTCATTTTCCAAATCTGTTTCGTCTGTATTCATTTAAATTTTTTCTCCATTGCTTCGGCGCTCTGCAAGATTTGTTTCTATACGAACCGGAACTCCGTCTTCCCAATATTCTTCTGTGTCACCTCCGTCGGTAACAACTTTGGTTATAAGGCCATCCTTCCAATATTCTTGATGACCCGGATACTGAACTGCAGGCTCATCATCCTGAGAGTTCAAAACTCCGTCTGTAAAATTGTAAAGCACCATTCTGCCACTTTCGTATTGGACCTGTTGCCCTACCACCGGTAATCCTGTTTTGGGATCTGTAAAAATCCGAAACTGAAAACCCTTATGAATTGATTTTGATCTTTGGTACAACTCGTTAGCTTCAAGACGTTTCATAAGCTTTTCATACTCCGCTTGGTTCATCAGATTTTTCATTACTTCCTCCCTTTGGAACAGGATTTCCGTCTTCATACCATTCTTCATAATTATCAGCTTTGTCTATAATTGCAGGACCTCCAATGCAATGAAGAACTC
>JAEEGL011953964.1_pt1 | contig 16285 bp, 2 predicted proteins | sample 9134231 | NCBI WGS metagenome assembly JAEEGL01 (sample SAMN16246548, study PRJNA631951) | gut metagenome | biome: gut microbiome; feature: rumen; material: fiber-attached | host: Bos | place: Iran: Karaj | collected 2018-10
AACAGGAAAACCACTATTTATGGAGGAATTTTTTATGAAAGAACCTAACATTGAAGATTTAAAACGTTGGAAAGAAGAATATAAAAAATTATTCAAAACAACGTTGACAGATGGAACTATTTTAATATGGCGGCGTTTAAAGCGTAGTGAATACCGTCAATTTATGCGTGAATACGAAAGTGTTGACGCAAGAGATGAACGTATTTGGGAAAGAGAAGAAGCAGTATGTAAAGCCTGTATACTATTTCCTGAGCAAGATGAAGTTGAAGAAATGTTAGAAGCACAAGCTGGCATTGCCACATTGTTATCTGACGATATTTTTGCTAATTCTGGTTTTGCATTAAAAGAAGATACAGCAGAAGTAGAACTATAAAATTATGAAACTTTTAAATACAGAAACCCAGACCGTTGATATTGGACAGATCTTACTACGTCTACAACAAGAATATCATTCTCTTTACACATATCAGTTTGATGATCAGGTTTTTATTTATCGTCCAGTTGGACGTAAAGAATATAAAAATCTTTATTTAAGTAACCAATGGGATGATGTTACAAAAGAAGAGATCTTATGTCAGATTTGTGTAATTTATCCGGAAGATTTTGATTTTGAAAACTGTGATGAAGCCGGACTGCCAACGGCACTTGCAGAACAAATTATTAAAAATTCCTATCTTTCGTCAGAGCGGAGAGATAAAGCATTAAATTATTTCCGCAATGAAATGTATGATATAGATAATCAAATGACGTGTGTTATTATGGAAGCATTTCCTGAATTAGAAATGGATTCCGTAGAAAATTGGGATATTGAAACAACATGTAAATACTATGCGCGCGCAGAATGGATTTTACATAATTTGCGCGGTGTTCCAATCAAAGAAGATAAAGATCCATATGCAACATATCTAGGAAAACCAGAGAATGAATTGCCACATACACAAGAAATTAGTGATGATGAATTTGTATCTAATGCCTCTGAGACACCAATAGATCATAATGGCAAACCAAAGATAAAACCCGGTAATAGTGAGTTAACTCCAGAAAAGCTAAGAGAATTAAAAGCAAAATTCCCGACAATTGATTGGGAGCACGATGATGGAGCAATGGGCCCGGAAGGATTAACAAATCAACCGGATATCGATACAACAGCTCCAGCATTGCGTACACCAAGTCAGTGGAAGAAGCTTAAACGGTCAGATGTACCGGGATTAAATGCCAAAAGGAATTAATATAAATGGATCAACTACGTGAAGATACGCGAGAGCGTACTTGGGAAGATTACGTAGAAACTGCAAGCGCTGCTTTAGCTATAGGAGCTGGAGCAGCGTTATTTTTACGTAATGGCGGTGCCAGAAAAATTACAAGAGCTGCTACGTATTTAAGTGAATACAGGGATTCTTTATCTCAACAATTTTTAGATAACCCAATACATTCTTTTGAATCCCTGGAACGTACAGTACGTGATAATTTTGCAGCTGCAACGACAGAAGCTAATCGATCATATGTAAAAAGATTAAGTAAGCTTGACAATCCTCTACGTGGAGGAGTTATTGGTGATATCTGGAGTTCCATCAGAAGGTCTGTAGACGATGTTACAGAAGATTCTATTAAAAATGATGTTTTAACTGCTAAACGTAAAGTTATTGCTCAAAACACATTAAATAGAATACAGGAATTTGCATTAAAAAATTCACCAGAGAATGCTTTGGATGAAGCAGAAATGTATGCACTGGGAAGATTTGCGGACATGGCTGCTATCTCCAATACTACTATGCCAGAAGCAGATATGATGTCATTCATTGCAAAACAAACAGACTCAGAATCTGCTTATCAGAGAGCTTTAAATTATGCTTCAGCAATCAGAGAAGAATTAAAAAATAATGAACAGGTATTAATGCCTGAAAAAGGCATTGAGCCACGTCCTTGGAATTTTGTTGAGAGAGAAGTATCAGGATTTGATAAAAATGGTGTACATTTTGGAAAACCGGTAAAAGAATACACTGTAATGCAAGATGCTATAGAACTCAGCAAAAAAGGATTGGATACAGACTGGCAATCCATAGTTGAACAGCAAAACGAGAATAAAGATTTCTTTTCTGATTTAGTAGATAGCGTTATGGGCCGGCGCGTAACAATGGGCGAACTTATATCTGAAGCAGATCGCGGTAATCAAGAAGCTTTAGCATTTTTTGAATCAGATAAATCATGGCCGGCAGCATTAAAAAATATTCAAGAAAAGACTGCTCAATCAGAATTAGTTAACCCATTACAAGAGATAAGAGACGCTTATCAAAAAATGGGTACCCAAGAAAAAGCATTATTTGGCCAGATAAAATTAGATACAATACGTATTCAAGAAGGGCATATGTATAGTACGAAAGCCATAAATGATGTACGACGTCAATTAATGGCAGATATCGGCAATACATTGCCAGGCCGCATTTTTAGATTAAATGATGTTCTTCTTGAAGAAAGAACTCCAATAACTAAATTTTTTGCTGCTGGTACATTAGACAGGGAATTGGCAGCTGCACTTGGTTCTAGAACAGCATATACAAATCGTGATGTCTTATTTCATCGTGGACGTTCTTATGGAATTAATGCAGATGGTACATTTGAAGAGATCAAAGGGTTACGCAATTTCACATTAAGATCTAGCCGTATCGGAAGCCAGGCAGAGATCTACAAAGCAATGCATGGACTTTCTGATGGTAGGGACATTAGAGATAGAAATATTGATGGTGTATCTATTACAGCAAAGAGAGTATTAGAAGAATTTGGAAATAATCTCGATTTCTTTGTAAACGATATGGTTAATGATCCAATTGGTCGTAACCGTTTGGCTCAGTCTGCATTGATTCACAATGAAGATTATCATGGCATTCGCGCTATGAATAGAATTGATCGTTTTATGAAAACGATGGAACGCTATGTTAGTGCTGACGCCATGGATACAAAGGCATATAGAGGATTCAGAGATTGGTATTCAAGAAATGCTACGGAGCAAGATAGCACAATAAAAGAAATTTTAGATACACTGGTAAACATTAGCGGCCCAAAAGGTGAAGAAAAGCTTTACGAATATCTTGGTCAAGCTGGAACATTAAGTACTCCACAACGTTTTATGAATGAAAAGTTAAAACGTTTATTTTCTAACTTCCAGAAAGATCCAGCGAAAACGATGGGTCAGGGAATGGTTCATGCAGATCAAACAAAATTAAAAGATGCCAGTGCATACGTTATAGAAAATTTCCATCAGAATATACAAAAAGAATTAACAAAAGAATTGTTTATGCAAATGGATGCAAAATCATCACTCGGTGCAGAGGCAATTCAAAAAATGATAGATGCTAACTTATCTGGAGAACGACGTAAAAATATTCGCAGTTTAGCCGGATATAGTATTTTTGAATTAGATATTGGTTATAAACTTCCTGGCAAAGACAAAAAAAGTATTGCATTGTCTTTTATGGATAATATTAGTGAGGCTTCTATTGGAAGGTATAATGGACGTACAAAATTAATATTTGATTCTTTTGTACATGTACGAGATCGATTTAATTTTGAGGGAGAAGCAAAACGTATTGCTCCATCTAAAGAAATTTTTGCGCAGACAGAAGATTTCCATTTTGTCCACAAAAAATTTACATTTAACGATCAAATAAAAAAAGTACAAAGTATGCTTAAAAATGCTAATGCATATACTTTTGATAAAGCATCCGGTACTTGGAAATCAACGCCAGAAAAAGCTGGAACATTACACATAAAAGATCTAAAAAATATAGCATTAGAATTAATTAAACCAATAACCCAATACGTTTCTGGCAATGACGTGTTTGGTGCTTGCAGTACATCCAGTCATAAAATGTTCCATGTTATGAATCGTGTTAATGATCAGCTAACATGGACCAAAAGATTTTTTGGCCATGATATAACTTTAGATTTGCGGCTAAAGCAGCAACATGCTGGATCGGCAGCTGCTATCATGACAAACCTGGTAACTAGACGGGTACTGCCTTTGGCGCTGGGAATGACCGCGTTAGACTGGGCGGATGATGCAACCCGCTACTTTACTGGTGCTGGTATCGGCGAAACAGCAGCTTCTGGACTGGCAAATTCTTATCTTGGAATCAAAAGATTAACCGGAGCTATTGGATTAGATAGTTCTCTTAAATCATTAACTTCTGATAATCCAATCGTAAAATATTGGGGAGGAACTTTTTCCGGATCAGAAAATCCAGAATGGAATACATACGAAGAGCAGAAAAAATATTATGAGAAAGGTTATACGGCCATACGTAGAAATCGTGGATGGTGGTTTGGTTCTTCAAATGAAATCCGTGGCAATCGTATAGCATATTTTGAGCCTAATACACTTCGTATGTTAAGATCTAATTATTACATGAAATCTATGTACGATGGATCTATGTGGAAGAAGTGGTCACATTCTTTAATGCCAACACCTACCAATCCGTTATCTCCTTTATTCTATTTGGCTGATCCATATTATTTAGAAGAAATGCATAAGGAAGATCGTCCATATCCGGTAACAGGGTCTACTTTTGCGGAAAATACCCCATGGGGCATTGCTTTAAATCCGATTTTTGATACGTTTATAAAACCAAAAAAACAGATGTATCGTAATCGGCTTGGATCTGACGGTATCGATGTTAGGGCACTTATAGCTCATGTCAATGAAGATATTAAACGCAGATCTATGTCTGGCCAAGGCGATGATATTATATATTTACAGAATGGCAAATTGCGTTCTATGTTATTTACGGCCTTCAATGCTCCAACACCAAGTCAGAGGATCGTCAGTTCGAAAGGAAATGAAATAACTTTTGCTACTGATTACGGTTCTTACGGTTCAGGAGTTGCCGGAACTGAAATAAGTGCAGCATTAGAAAATGGAGAATTTGCAGATTCCGTTTCTATTGGATACGGTTCAGTTGGAGAACTTCCTGTAGAAGATCATAGATTGGTTACAGGACAGCCTGTAAATACAGATCAACTTACCATATCTGATAGACTTGTATTATCAGCTGGAAAGGGCAATCCTTTTGCTTCTACGTTAGTTTCGACGATGAAACAGAATGGTATTTTTGATAGTATTCGCGGAGCCAACGTAAATATAAAACAACGTGGCGCCTTACGAAAAGATCAGGGATTTTTCTATGAGAATAAGAAGTGGTATGAACAAAGCACTGTTGATGATATGTTATCCAATTCAGAAACTATTTCTGATTTAATGACGCAAGGTAAAGGTGCTGATTATATTCACGAAATGGAAGTAGCAACACGTAACATAACCGGTTTATATGGCTATTTGGCTTCTCTAACTCTTGGCATTGGAGAAAATAACCAGAAACGAATTGCTACTTCTCAAAACATGGAAAGTTTCAGCCGACGTTTCTGGGACATGTCTATTGGTGGCGTAGACATGCCAGGATCTGACGTAATGGAAATTGCACGTCGTTTCGTACCAAATTATCAACGACAGGCAATGGTCAATCCATTAATAAATACAATGCCGGACTGGTTGCCTGAACGTATGCGTTTTGGAGATCCATATGCAAGCATTCCAAAAGGTGAAGCTCGTTTGCCAGGTAAAGGATACGAATCTCTAAATCAGCTGCATCCAGACATCTATGGCAATTATGGTGCATTTGACAGATTTAAAATATTAGCAGACGTTGCACCATATTCTCCAGAATACAAGTTTTGGAAAAAAGTTGTAGGAGCAACTATCAAAGATCCAAAACTAAAAGAAGAAATACAAGAAATTAAAGATCGTGTAGCACAACAAACAAGCGGACATGATTTTTATAATTATAAATATATTGGACGCGGTATAGAAGAACGGAAAGCGACAATTACCGAAGTTTTAAACAATGGTAAGTTTAAAGTTGATGGGTCAGACCAGATATATAAATTGTCTGGAGTATCTGTTAAAGCTGGTAAAAACGGAGAAAGTACACAAGATGTACTTGGTAAATATATATATGCCGGCCAAGAAATAGTATTAGCTACGGATGCAAATCCTTATTATGCGAGAAATAATGACAGGGATAATACAATTAATGCCGGCGTCTTAGTTGATGGGCAAAATGTATCTGAAATGATGTTGGCTTCTGGAGAGGCTCGTAAACGCAAAGGTGATACTTCTACGCCCAGTTATATGTTAAAACATGGAACTCTGGTAAATTTAATCAACACAGCTTCTGAGGCAATTGGCCATATGGATACTCCGGTATGGCATTCCAGAGTTTTAAGAATTGATTCTCCATTAGAATCATATAAAGATGATTATGTATATGGTACGTCGTATCAAAGCTGGAGTGAAATAGCCAGAAGTTTTGTTTTACCAAACTTTAAAAAATTTGCATCAAGTCCTTCTTGGATGGCAATTGGAATTGGCGCAGAAATATTAAATAATAATATTCAAGATGCTGGTAAAACATCGCAGATGTTGCGGTCTTTAGCAGAAGGATTTCTTGGACATGAAATAAATATCAGTACAAAAAAGAAATGGTTATCTACATTAGCAACATATACTCTTAACAGGGGCCAGTTAACAGGTGAACTAATTGGTACTGGTTTATTTATGGGTGCTAGCAAGAATTTAGCTATTACTAACAAATTTAAAGATCTTGGCAGCATGGCTGCGTTGGGATATGCAGCATTTGCTAATCCAAACAATTTGGCCGTATCTACAATGGCCTGGAGTAGATTAGGATGGAAAGCAGCAGAACTTATTGAAGAAGGAGCACAAGGTAAAGCTGCCTTAGCTGGCGCTGCAATAGGTATTGCAAGATGGGCTTTCTCACAAAAAACGTTAGCAAGCGCTGACAATGCTAATACATATGTTCCAGATGAAGCTCGTAAGCGTTGGGATATGCAAGAATATTTTGATCGTTTAACATATATAAAATATATGGGATTATACGAACAGGCTGCTGACAAAGCTATGGAAGAAGAAGGCATTAATGTTCGTAAAATTATTAATGCTCAGGAAGAGGATAGAAAGAAGCGTTTTAATTTAAAACAAGAATTAAAAGAACAGCTTCTTGGAATGAAGGGCAATGACCCAGAAACAGAAGCTGCAAGAAAATTAATATATAGAAAACTTGCAGAAGCATCTCCAAAGATCGGAATACGTGGCGGTGAATGGACAAAAAGCGCCATTATGTATAAAAATGCTGCAGATGCTACCATGTACGGATTAGATGAAAATGCTGTAATGGCCGATATTGTTAGAGCATTGCCTAAAACCGAGCGCGATTATTTCATAGAATTTATGAAAGAAAAAGATCCTGAGAAACGGGAAGAAATCTTACAAACCGTATCTCCATTATTAAATCGCGCTTTACGCACTATATGGAAGATGCCTCTTCCTAAAAAAGTAAGCAATGAAGAATATTTTGTACACCATACATTACCAGCTCCATTATGGTCTGGATGGCGACCAGATGTAGATCTTGCTAACGTTGAAGCAAAGGTAATATACAACCAGGGTATGATGTATTCTGATATGGGAGTCTATGCATCAGAATATCGCAAACCTGAAGTACAAAATGCTCCTAATATTGAGTATGACACAGATCAGAATAGTAGTATGTTAACGCGTTTAAAACTGCAAATGGCAATTACCGGAACCGGAGTAGATGCTGATTCTGTATCTGTAGAACCATCTCCAGATTCTACGATACAGGTTATAGCAAATGTAGCACGCATTATTCCGTATAAAATAAATTATGAAGTAGACAACATTCTTAGAAAGATTTAATAATGAGGGTTAACTAATGGCCGAAAATAATATTGCTGGAATATGGCTTACTCCAGAATTAAGAACAACTGTAGAACAAAATGTAGCTTTAGCAAAAAGATTATATGGTTCTACTTATAAAACTTATGTTGAAAAAGAAGTAAATCCTACTGAAAAAATTCAGTATATAGAAGAGATTTCAGACGGATTGAGATATATGTTACATCCAAATTCCATAAAACCATTAGTTAGTTCTACCAATACGCCTGAACAACTAATGAGGACTTCTATTCTTTTTAGTTCACGCTATGCTAAAAAAATTACACCATATATGCCAGACAGGTTGATAGATACAGTACTGAAATTTGAAAATTTTCATAATGGCATAGGTGATATGCTTACGGCTGCATGGGATACAGAAACATTGGAGTTGACTGATGCTAATGGAAAACTACACTCCATGGTTATGGAATTTGGTTTTGCATATAAGACTATTGGCAATAAGCAATTTCCTAAAACTACTGGACTATTAAATCCAAATGCAGCCAGTGATGCATTAGTGAGTTCAAGTTTAATTGGCATAACTGATAAAGAATTGTTAGATGCCATGAAGGATATTGCTGTTCAGGTAGATCAGAAAAAACCATTAACAAAACAACAACGCTTGGTTTTCGATTTTGTTTCCAGACTTGGAGATGAAGGTACCATTATATCATACGATAAAAATGAAAACTGGCGTGCCAACGTAGATAAACTTACCACAAAAGCTCGTGGAGAATATGAAAATGTTAAAAATTATTTAAGAGGAATTGGCATCTTTGAAAATTTAGGACAAAGACAGCTTGTTACGGAAAATGGTGTAAGTTATAATCGGGCCCAGATGTTAATGGTTCAAAATTTGGCATTATTAGGCTCTGATGATGTTGATCTTGTAATAGGCAAAAATACTGTTGGATTTGATATGCCCAGAACACAACGAGATGTTCTTGGCGTTGATACCATATATTCAAGAAGATATCAAGAATTAACTGGAAGCGCTAATACATTTACACAAGATGTTATAGGAAAAACTGCTGACCTTGATGAATGGAGAAAACATATAAGTCGTTCTACACAAGCAGCATTTGATCGCACTATTTTTAGTGGAGCAAATGCTCGCATGCTTGAAACAAAAGGTTTTGGTAAACAAGAAAATTGGATGAAAGCTTTAGGCTTTACCGATTTGGTTGCTCACGCTGCATATGGTGATGCTATTAACTTGTTGCGTTTTTCAACTGCAGAAGGTGCTGCTTCTGATGCTTTAGGCATAATGATAAAGGATTTAAAACGCGCATCAACAAAACAAGGTGCACAATTAAATGCTTTAGCAGAATTAGATGGAGTTACATTGGAAGGCTCTTTATTCCAAGCAACAACTAACGGAAGCATGAAATCAATTAATAAATATCAGGGATATGCTGCCGGAATTGTTACTTCTGCGAATGGAGATATGTATTTTTCTAATAATACAACATGGAAACAGGGAGAAAATGCATATCAAAGATCACAAACGCCAGGACGTTTTACTCCTGGATTGTGGAATAAAGGAATGACTTATGAATACGAAACTGCTGAATTAATTGAAGCAGACAAAATAAAAGATCCATTAATCAAAGATAATATCAGATTTAATGGAGAAAACGTATTACATATAAGAATGTCTATGTATAAAGGCAGAGATGGATCTTTTGGTCGTACTGCACGTGGCGAACAAAAGATAGATCTTTTTGTTGCAGAATCTATGGCGCCACAGTTTTTAGCTGATAATTTTGGTATGGTTCGCGGCAAAAAAGGAGACAATTTTGTGATGACTCCATTTGGAAGAAACAGACTAAAAGAAATGGTTGTTGGAAATTCATATGGAGCCAGAGAAAAAGGCGAATCTTCTATGTTAACATTTATGCGTATGAATGCTCAAATTATGCGAGATTCAGCGGAACGTTCGCTAAATAAATTTTCTCAAACAACGATTAATCAGGCTATTAGATATAGAAATCTGGCAAAAAATGGAGTTTTTGCTGAAGGTAGTGGAAACCGCTATTATCAAATTTATCAGGCGATATTGAGCGACTTAAACGATGCTTCTGGACATTTTAAAGCAGTTAAGGCTATAGCTGGAAATGATGAGACTGCACAGAATGAAGCTGTTAAATTAGCACAAGGATTTTTGTTCGATAATGGCATTAATCCAAATTATATGGATAATGTCAGAATTATCGCAACCAAAATGCAAGAAGGATCAGTATTAGAGCAAACAAATCAAATAATTGTACAGGCAGCAAAAAATGTTGGCATAGATATAAACGACTATAGGAATACAAAAGCAAGTGCTGCTGCTATGAAAAATATAGCAGCTTATTTAAGAGATAATGTTAGATCTGGTTACTTAGGTCTTATGAACCGTGCTGAGGATCAGCGAGGCATGTTTTATATTCCGTTGCCGGGATTAAATTTAACGCAACAGATTGGTACCGTTGTTGGAGAAGAAAAGCCGAAAGTATTAGGCGTAGACTTAAATAATGTAAATAAGACACTTGGCTCTGTGATGAGTGTTATGAATGTACCGAAGCATTTGCGGGAAGATAATGTTCGCACCAGAAGTGCCGTCATTGAAATGCTTCATCATATTGCGAATAGTGAAATTGGCGGCATGCGTGTTTATAAAAATAAAGATCAATGGAGTCTTTTATCTAATAGAATTAACAGTATGATTATGGATGAAGAACATCCAATTAATCAACGCAATGCTGAAGACATTATGAACCAGGTAATTGGTTTTCTTCAAAATATTAGATCTCATACTCCAACTGCTGGAATACGCACAACCGAATATAATGAAACGCTGCAATCGTTCTTATTAAAAAAGCATGACATACCAGAAGAACTAAAAAAGAAAGCAATGGACATTGCAACTACAACATTAAAAAGCTTTAAAGAGCATACTGGTGAGTTTGGCAATGAAAGCACACTTGCAAGTCTTATAACAGAAGCAATCACACAAAATTCCAAAATAGACGCTTATCCATCTGGATATACATCATATACTTCGCGTCTTCTCAGTGCAAATAGACAACGCAACATAGAAGCTGCAAAGTATTACAGTGAATCTATGGTTGATGCTGTTCGTAGATGTGGTGGCAAGATTCGTGTATCAGCTGGACATCAGATAGAAGTATCATGGGGTGATGATGTTTGGGAAAACATCATGGACAGAGTAGTGCAGTTAAATACAAGCGGCCAAGGATTAAACTATTTTGAGCTTGGCGCTAAAGGTACATTATATAGTTCCAGTCCAATTGCAAGATTTGATAGGGAGGACATGTTTGGAATTCGTATTGGTTCGGCATTAGAGCTTGCTACTGATAAAACAAGAGGTAAGAACCTAGAAGCAATTACCAGAGACTTAGAAGCTGGAAAATCTGGAGGAAGAACATTTTATGATCGTTTTTTAAAACCGATTAATGAAGATATTCGCAGACAACAGCTGGCCGGCACCAGTACAGCATTAGATTATCAAAGAGAAATGACGTTGCAGTTAGAGACTCTGTTCTATGCGAAAGATCTTGACAAACGGCTTCCAATATGGAAGAAGGCATATGAACATGACCCAGAAATTATAGAACAGTTAGGCCATTTAGATAGATTCACGAAACAAGTTTTAGAGAAAAAAGTGCCGGTTGAGCAAGCAAGACAGTTTATGCAAGATATAGCTGCTATGAGCATATTTACTGGCAGTAATGCAATTACACATCTTGTTGAAGAGCAGTCCTGGGTACAATTAACGACTGATTACAAAAAGTCATCTTCCGGACTTGATGCCGGCATGAATACGATTCCAAATGCATTTAGTACCTTATCAGATCCCGGTAAACAGATGCCCATGTATGAAAATAGCGCTACATATTATGTAGCACGCGACAATGCAATAAAAACGTATGGAATATTTGGGAATGAAACAGGAGAAAAAAGATCATTAGAAGAATTTAATATTGCGTTTGGTCCAAGATATGCTACCGTTACCCAAAATGAATTGGCCAGTATTCAAGATAAATCCGGCATAAGAATGGTCAATGCATTACAAGTTCCTATTGTGGAAACAAATGCTCTTGTAAAAGAAGAGATATTAAAACAGATAGAGAATCTGGACATTAATGCTGGATTGAATGATCAAATGTTTGATTTGAGCGCAAGCCAAATTGAACGTATTAAATCAGGAAGAACTGCATATTTAAAGAGAGCGCAACATGTAATTTCTGGTCGTCTGAATACTACGGAAGGCGGCGGGCTATATAACGGATATTTAACTGATTTACTTGATACTTCCTGGGCTACACAAATTATAAAACTTAATGGACGAGAGGTTGATTTTGGAAGAGAACGTCTAAATCAGGCTTTTAGAGAACAAGCTGGTGTATGGTTTGATAGCGATGGCAAAGTACATTATGGAAAAGGTATGTTCCGCGGATACGATAAAACGATTGCAAGTTTTAAATCGAGATATGGTAGTACTGAAGATATTAGGGAAAAAGCTAAAAATCCATCTATTGTCCGCGTAGAATATATGTCAAAGGAAAATAAAGGGCTACTGACAGCAGAAGAGGTTAACGAGGCTGTTAGAAAAAAACTGAAATTAGAAAAAGGGCAACAAATTGGAAGAGAACAATTTGATGCAGCAGCTAAAGAATTATTTGATGAAGTTATTGTTGCTCACAATATTTATGAAACAGATTATAAAAAGATGTTATTTGACAGAGAAAAACATCTGGGAACTTCTTCTACTGCATTTCTTGGCAGTTTAATGCACAATGAATCCTTATATGATAAGTTAAAAGCGGATGGCTTAACATTTGACCAAATAGATGCAGAATTAAAAAATAATCCAGAACTGGCGGAAACGTTATTATATGATATGCTACATACTGAAACAATCCATAAAGCGACCAAAAAAGCCGGAACAGATTGGCGTGGTTCTGTAGCGTTATCTGCAGATTCATATGAAGCAATTGCGTCGTTAGATTTTTCACACCCAATCTGGCGTAACGCAAAGGAAGAAAACGTTATTCATGACATAACAGAACAATATTTAAAAGTGGTCCATCCAGAATTTTTTGATCGAAGCGAAGAAGAAATAGCAAATGCTATAGAAAGTTATTCTGGATTTGCTAAATCATTCTTTGAAAGAACTATGCGTAGTTACAGACATTCAATTAATGCTCCACTATATGAAGTAACGCATGGCGGCTTAGTATATGGAGCAAGCATGTCAGATCGTGCTAAACACAAAGATGTTTCTATGCTGGTAGATAATACTGTCGATTTTATACAGAGAAATTTATTTGATGCAGCATCAAACGATAAAAATAAGGCGATAGACAAACTGGAAGAAACAGTAGCAATATTTAATCAATTTAATGCTATCACAGGAGATAATGATCAACCAATAAATCTTATAATGCATAATGGTGTGCCAACATTATTAATGCCGGACGAAAGTATTTCCATTCATTTAGACAGAATCCAAAAAGGCTTAGAAGCCAATGGATATGATATAAATGCCTGGAAAGAATCCTTGAATGGCATGCGTGATTTTCAAAATGGCGTTATATCATGGCACATAGGAACATATCAGCAGTTATTAGACGATACACAATCACTGAAATCATTAGATATAACAGAACGTGAAATGAGTCGTTTTTCATCCAGAGTGTGGACGAAAGATATTGCAGACAAAATACAAGAAGATCTTAAAAGTAACTGGAAAAATAAAACTTTTACCTCTAAATATTTATTGGCTACCGATATGTATCAAAGAGCAGATAATCAACAGATCTTAGGAGAAGAACTAATTGATTATATGTTTAGAGAAAGTGCTTTTGCTTCTTTTAAAGACAACAGCTATGGTAAAGAAAAAACGTTCCAATATGGAACATCAACAAAAGCAGCTGTACAATATGATCCAAACAAAGTTATAGAAGTAGATAAATATCGTAGCGAAAAAACTAAAGCATTAATTGAAAACGCAAAAAAATATGCTAATATCGGAGATTATGATCCATATATATCTCAAGAATTTGCAGATAAATTTTATGCAGCCGCTTCTGTAGAATCTGCAGCTCGTTATAACAAATATGAAGATCGTATTGGAATGGCCAACGCTATTATAAATGATTGGGGAATGAACAAAACCGATACAGCATATTTTGACTTACGAAGATTTAGTGAAGGATATACAGAATTTAATCCAGACAATATTCAAATTATGTCTAAGGATTCCAATAGTATTTTACGTAGAAATATCTTATGGAATATGACAGATGAAAGTATTGGGCTAACCAGTGACGTTCTTGGTCAGCATGTACTTGTTGCAGTTCCTGGCGCAATTCCAAAAGATTTTGAAAACATGGATGAAACTATAAAAGCAGCAGCAACAGCACCTCATAAAGCTATGAATAGAGTTTATGACGCCAGAACAAAAGTTGAAGAAGCTTATGCTGCAAATCCATTTAGTGACGTATATAAAGAAGCTGTATCAGGATATGTAGAAGCTATTGAAAATCTTGAAACAACTATTGCAAATGCAGCTGCTGGAAAGAGTAAAAATGATTACGTTAATCAAGTAACCAGATTTAAAACTCCAGGATCTGTATCGGGCAAGGTAAATGTAACTGATACTACCGCATTAAAAGTAGGATCTAAAGATTTTGAAGCTTTATTGGGTAACAAGACCTATATGGGCGAATCATTAAAAGATCTTGCCAGTAAAGGTACCGGTATTAATTATATGATTATAAGCCCACAAGATATGGAACTTATGGGATTTAATGATGAATACTTTAGTAGAGTAGGTATATCAAAAGATGCATGGATGAAAAAAGCCGGCACCGAAGGCGTAGCTGGAGTAGGACATCGTTGGCCAAGTATATACTGGGGATCCAATATGGCAGTACAAGTTTATGTGGATGATGCTGTCAATAAAGGCATGATTCGTATGGATTCAATTACGGCAGCATTTATGAAAGCCGACTCCGATGGTGACCGTGCACAATTATTTATGTTGGGCGCTACGCAGAAAAATGGTAAATGGGTAGATGAATTATCTTTATCCATGTTTAATGATATGGATGAAAAGACAAAAGCCCTTATCACCAAAATAAACTTCAATGGCGAAGCAGTACGTATGGCAGACAGCTACGTCAAAGGTCATACTGATATCATGCTTGCTCAAAAAGCTTTTTATAATGAAATGATTAAGCAAGATGACGATCTTGCCAAAACAGTACAAAAGGCATTTAGCAAGTTTACAGATAAAGTAGACCATGTAGACTTAAGCGGCAATGAATATTTTTCATACTCAAATACCGTTTTAGAACCAGCAGAAAGACAAAGAGTATCTGATGCTTTTTTAGGAGTACGTGATCATCTTGTTGATGCATTAGAAAGAAGTTCTAACGGAAAAGAATTAACATCTGAAATAGAAAAATTAAAAAGTGCTCAGACAGGCAGCGAAGCTTTTGAAATGTTTAAGGGCTTAATAAGTGGTAAAGATAATCGTGCCCTTAAACAAGAAGTGTGGGAAAACTTAGGTGCATCACAGGAAATAGTTAATAAAGCCTATAAAGATGCATTTAAACTAACGGATGCTGACACAGCATTTCTACAGCGTGTTGCCAAAGGCGGTGCTGGTGTAATTGATAATCCATTTACGGCGGCCGATTTATTAAGAAGAGAAGGACAGGCATTAAATGTTCTTAGCGCAAAACAAAGCTTTGCAATGGATATAGTAAGAGAGCATATTCAGGAAGACTTCTTAACACCCAAGCAGATGTCTGCGGAAAATGCACGATTAATGAAAGATTTAAATCGCGTGAGTGAATTATACGGAGACATATTTGGAAACAAGGCAACAAAAGGAACAAAAACTGAACTGGTTGAGCTTTTAATGAGACACCGTCGTGAAACTTCTGCACGTTATCAACCAGGTGGATTAATGTCAGAATTCCTTACAAATGGAGAAGTAGATGATCGTAAGATCATACAGGAAGCAGTAGATGCCACAGAGATGCTTGCCAAGATGATGAACAACAGAGCTGCTCTTGAAACAAAGGGATTCTCTGGAGAACAAATTAAATATTATGGCAATCTTCTAAGCACGACACAAAATATGGTTCGTCTGGCAAAAATGCACACAGATAATATCATATGGGCCCAAAGAACAATGGGAAGTGTAACACAAAATGCGATAAATGAATATAACAGGACGGCGGCACCGGTTGCTAAACAATTGGCAGATTTTGCAAAAAATGAGGGTCCACAAGCAATAGAGTCACTTCGTGGACAAGCTGGTATTGTAGAAAGAGTGATGCAAAGTGCCGGATCGGGTAAATGGAGCCGTAATGCGATTGCATTGGCTGGAGCTATCTTGTTTACTGGATTTGTTGGAGGAAATCCAGCTACTCCATCGGGTAGAGAAGCAGAACA
>JAEEGL014186161.1_pt1 | contig 16285 bp, 14 predicted proteins | sample 9134231 | NCBI WGS metagenome assembly JAEEGL01 (sample SAMN16246548, study PRJNA631951) | gut metagenome | biome: gut microbiome; feature: rumen; material: fiber-attached | host: Bos | place: Iran: Karaj | collected 2018-10
GGAGACCAACGGGACCGTCGACTTCGCGAAGCTCGCATCCGACGTATCCAAAAGGGTGAAGGAACGCATCGGGTTCACGCCGCTGGTGAAGGTCGTTGAGATCGGCGTGCTTCCCAGGAGCGAGAAGAAGACCAAGCGCGCCATCGACGAACGCTACGACTAAACCGACAAACTAAATATACAGGTAGAAGATTGTGGCATCCAAGCCGAGATAGCCAAGCCCGGTATGGCGGCGGTCTCGAAAACCGCTGGTCTCACGGCCTCGGGAGTTCGAATCTCCCTCTCGGCGCCATCTTATTCCATTAAAACTTGAGCTCAGGAGCATATATTACGCGTTTTCACATCAATGTTGCGATAGCATACGCTATCGCATACCTGAAAAACGCATTGTTTGTACCGTTTCCGACGGCTTCGGCCTGATCCTCGGAATCGGACGGATCACTCCTTCTTCCTGACCTGTCTCTTGAGCCTTCTTCCGGGCAGGGGCTTCTCGGGCTGTTTCTTGTCCAGATCCACCCTGGTCTTCTTGCCGGAATTGCCTATGGAACTCCTCGAGGACTCGTCCAGGGCCTTCTGCGAGATACCGATCTCCTGCATCTCCTTGCGGACCTGCTTCGCCTTGTCCTGGTGTTTCATGTTGAGAAGGATAAGATACGAACGGGCAACGGACATCAGGTACATCTCGTTGACGTCCCCCTGATAGGCCAGGTCCAAAAGGATGTCGTATGCCTTCCCAATGTCCTCCGTGAGTCCTTCGTAATCCTCGGGCTTGCGGCCCATGGACTTGAACATGTATGCCTGTGCCAGAGTCTCCTTCAGGCGCTTGTCCTTGGCGGGCACCGCGTCCAGAACGCCGATGATGGAATCCATCCTCTCCATGATATCCTCGGGGAGGGGGAGATGCCTGTTCTGCTCGTATTTGAGACGGTTCATGGCCGCGTATGCGTGCGCATCCTGATGTCCGGCCGCCTCGCTCAGTGCGATGGCCTCGTCCAGATAGTTCTCGGCGAGGTTGTCGTCGCCGTACTTCGACAGTGTCTCCGCATAGTATCCCATGACGTCCACGAGCTCCACCGTCCTGTAGGAGGGCGTGTCGGGATTCTTCTTCAGGAGGTCCTTCCTCTCGGCTATGGACTTGAGCAGGAACTTCTCGGCCTCCTCGTTGTCCATCCTCTTGGCGCATATCGCACGCAGAGCGTCATAGGCGATGACCCTGATGTAAGGGTCGGGATATCCGGACGTGTCGGTATCGCCGACGATGTCCAACGCATCGCGCAGATGCTTCTCAGCACCGTCGGAATCCCTCTTGCTCCAGAGCAGTCCGCGCTTCACCTTCAGGGTCGCAACCTCGGGCGTCCTGACGTCCTTCAGCCTGTCCAGTGCCCCGTCGTAGATCTTCTGCGCCTTGTCGTAATCCGAACGGGCGGATGCGAATGCGGCGCACATGGAGACCTGGTCGCAGTATCTGTCGCCGGTATCAATACCTTTGTCGATGAGACCCTCCAGTTCCGTGAGCGTGGCGTTGGCTAGGTCCTCTGCCCTGGCCTCCCTTCCGGTGGCGTTGTAGCCGTTGATGAGGTCCACGTCCGCATCGATGATCGCCAGTTCCCTCTCGCCTTCAGGCTTGGATTCGGCCGCCTTCAGCTTGGAGAGCGCGAGGCGCACCTCGGGCTCGACCTCGTAGTACTCGTTGTTGTTCTCGGAGACCGTTATCATGTCCCCGTTGGGGCTGAAGCTCAGGATGATCTTCGTGCTTCCGCACTTGGGACAGACGACACTGGTCCCGTCCTCGAATGAAATCTTCGCATCCCCGCCGCATACGGGACAATCGTATACCACTCCGGCATAATCCTGCTCGGTCTCGCTCATCGTGGCCAGGGTATGGCGAATGGCCATAAAAAGAATGTGGGGGAAGGGGTTTCACTTCTTGCCGAAGATCGCGTCCTTGATCTTCTTGGAGATCGAGCCGTTCTCCTGGCTGGCGCTTCCGTCGAGCTTGACCAGGAGCTCCCTCTCCTCCTTGGAGACCGTCTTGGGTACATCGATCCTCACGCGGACGAACAGGTCGCCGCGGGCGGTGGTCGAACCTCCCTTGGGCAGGCCCTCTCCCGGGATCCTGAGAACCGCACCGACCTGTGTACCTGCTGGCACATTCAGTTCCACGGACTTGCCGTCCAGGGTCTTGACCTTGGCGGTGCCTCCCAGTACCAGCCTGGGATAGGTCGTCGTGACGCCCGTCCAGAGGTTGTATCCGTCCCTTTCGAACTGACGGTTCTGCCTCACGTGCATTACGACGAACAGGTCGCCCGGCGGTCCGCCGTTGGGGCTGGCATTGCCTGCTCCGGCGACCCTGAGACGCATACCGTCCTCGACTCCCTTGGGGGTGGTGATCTTGATCTTCGAGTTCTTCTGGACGTTACCGCGTCCGCGGCACTTGGGACACTTCTCGTCCGCTACCTGACCGCGGCCTCCGCATGTGGGACAGTCGCTGACCGATACCATCTGTCCGAACGGCGTGTTGCGGACCATCTGGACCTGACCGCGGCCTCCGCACTTGGAACAGGTCTTGACCTTGCCGTCCTTGCCTCCGGTACCGTGGCACGCATCGCATGCCGCGGTGTGGGGGACGTCGATCTCGACCTCCTTGCCCTTGAGCACATCCACGAGCTCCAGTTCCAGGTCGTACCTGAGCGAATCGCCCTGCTGGGGACCTCCGCGGCTGCGGCTGTGTCCGCCTCCGAAGATGTCCCCGAAGATATCACCGAAGATGTCGCTGATATCCCCGTAGTGGGTGAAGTCGTTCATGTTGAATCCGCCGCTGCCGAACTGGCCGCTCAGACCCTCATGGCCGTACTGGTCGTAGATGCTACGTTTCTCGGGGTCCGACAGGACCTCGTACGCCTCGGAGATCTCCTTGAACTTCTCCTCGGCGACTTCCTTGGGATCCTTGGACACGTCAGGATGGTTCTCGCGGGCCAGCTTACGGTAGGCGCGCTTGAGCATCTCCTGATCGGCATCCCTCGGGACACCCAATACTTCGTAGTAGTCTCTGGGCATGTTCACTCGTCGTCCACGATCTTGTAGTCAGCATCGACGAAATCGCCGTCCTTTCCGGCCTGCGACTCCTGGCTCTGCTGCTGTGCGCCGGGTCCCGCTCCGGGTCCGCCGGCCTGCTGCTGTGCCTGCTCCTGCTGGTAGATCTTCTGGGAGATGGGTTCCATTGCCTTGTAGAGGGCATCCATCTTCTGCTTGATCTGCTCGACATCCTTGGCGTTGCGTGCAGCATCGAGGTCGTTGATGGCGGCCTCGACCTTGGCCCTCTCCTCGTTGGAGACCTTGTCGCCGAGCTCGTCCAGGGATTTCCTCACGGTGTACGTTGCGGTCTCCGCCTGGTTGAGGAGCTCGATCTCCTCGCGCTTCTTCTTGTCGGCGTCGGCGAACTGCTCGGCCTGCTTGACCATGTTGTCGATCTCCTCCTTGCTGAGCTTGTTGGAGGACGCGATGGTGATCTTCTGCTCCTTGCCGGTTCCCTTGTCCTTCGCGGTGACGTTGATGATACCGTTCGCGTCGATATCGAAGGTGACCTCGATCTGAGGCACTCCGCGGCGTGCGGGCGGGATTCCGTCCAGGACGAACTTTCCGAGCGAAGTGTTGTCCGCTGCCATCTCCCTCTCTCCCTGGACGACGTGGATCTCGACCGAGGGCTGGTTGTCCACCGCGGTGGAGAAGACCTGCGACTTCCTGGTAGGGATGGTGGTGTTCCTGTCGATGAGCTTGGTGGCGATTCCGCCGAGGGTCTCGATACCGAGCGACAGCGGGGTGACATCCAGCAGGAGGACGTCCTTGACGTCTCCGGACAGGACCGCTCCCTGGATGGCCGCACCCATGGAGACGCACTCCATCGGGTCGATACCGCGCTGGATCTTGGGTCCGACGATGTTCTCCACGAAGTTCTGGACGATCGGCATCCTGGTGGGTCCGCCGACCATGATGATCTTGTCGATCTTATCAGCGTTGAGTCCCGCATCGGCCATGGCCTGCATGATGGACTGCTTGCAGCGTGCGACGATGGGTTCGACGATCTCCTCGAGCTTGGCGCGGGTGAGCGTCTTCACGAGGTGCTTGGGTCCGGATGCGTCGGATGCGATGAACGGAAGGTTGATCTCGGTCTGCATGGTGGTGGAGAGTTCGATCTTCGCCTTCTCGCATGCCTCCCTGACCCTCCAGAACGCCATGTTGTCCTGGGAGAGGTCGACACCGGTCTCCTTCTTGAACTCGCCGATCACGTAGTTGGTGATGGCCTCGTCCATGTCCGATCCTCCGAGCTTGGTGTCTCCGGAGGTCGAAAGGACCTCGAACACTCCGTCGCTGAAGTCCATGATCGTGACATCGAGGGTTCCTCCTCCGAGGTCGAATACGAGGATCTTCTGCTCCACGTTGCCCTTGTCGAGACCGTATGCGAGTGCGGCCGCGGTAGGCTCGTTGATGATACGTACGACGTCGAGACCGGCGATGGCGCCTGCGTCCTTCGTCGCCTGCCTCTGGTTGTCATCGAAGTAGGCTGGCACAGTGATGACCGCCTTCTCGATCTTCTCTCCGCCGAGGTAGGTCTCCGCATCCCTCTTGATCTTCTGGAGGATGAATGCTGAGATCTGCTGCGGGGTGTACTCCTTACCGTTGGCGTACACCTTCTCACTGGTACCCATCTTCCTCTTGACGTTCTTGATGGTACCGTTGGGGTTGGTGACGGCCTGCCTTCTGGCGGGCTCGCCGACGAGGAGCTGTCCGTCCTGAGTGAATGCGACGTACGACGGGAATGACTTTCCGCCGATGCTCGTACCCTCCTCGCTGTTGATCATTGTAGGCTTACCGCCCTCCATGACGGATACGGCGGAATTGCTCGTTCCCAAATCGATTCCGATTATTCTTGACATAATTATCCCCTCTTTACTGTGTTTCTACTTTCTTCTTGGTGACCTTCACCTTCGCCGTTCTGAGCACGCGGGACCCTATGCAGTATCCCTTCTGGAATACCTCCGCGATGTCGCCGTCGGTATCGGCTTCCACCATTCCGAATGCCTCGTGGTAGTTCGGGTCGAACTTCCCCGAGGTGTCGATCTCCTTCAGGCCCTTGGACTCAAGGGCCTTCATCAGGTTCTTCCTGACGCCCTTCACACCGGTTACGAAGTCGTTGTCCTCTGTGTTGTGCTCGAGCGCCCTGTCGAGATCGTCGACGATGGTCAGGAGGTCCGAGAGCAGATCCGCCGTTGCGAACGCTTTGTACTCCTCCTTCTCCTTCTGCGATCTCCTGCGATAGTTGTCGAAGTCCGCCTGGACCCTTCTGGCCATATCGAGGTACTCCTCCGCCTTGGCCTGCGCTTCCGCTAAGGGGTCCGCCTGAGGCTGCTCCTCGGTCTCCTTCGGTGCCTCTTCCTCGGCCTTTTCCTGTTTAGACTTGTCAGTCATACTATCGCTCCTGAGTGTTCAAATAAGTTGGAAATGGGGGCCGAAGCCCCGTTTCTTGGTCGTTTTCAGTCGTCCATGGGTCCGGGTGCGGGCATTCCAGCTCCCGGGGGTCCTGCAGGCATCGGCATTCCGCGGGCAGCGATGACATCGTCGATCCTGAGGATCATGATGGCCGCATCGGTGGCGCAGTTGATTGCCTGTTTTCCGATCCTATAGGGCTCGAGGACCTTCAGGGCCGCCATGTCCTCCACCTTTCCGGTGAAGGGGTTGAGTCCTGCGGTGATCTTACCCTCCTTGTGCTGCTTCCTCATCTCGATGAGTATGTCGATGGGGTCGAGACCTGCATTCTCCGCCAGGGTGGTGGGGATGCTCTCGAGTGCGGATGCGAAGTTGTCGATGGCGATCTGCTCCCTTCCGCCGACGGACGAGGAGTAGTTCCTGAGCTGCATTGCGAGCTCGACTGCGGTGGATCCTCCGCCGGTGGTCATCATGCCGTCCTCGATGGCGACCTTGACGACGGACCAGGCGTCGATGAGGGACCTCTCGATCTCGTCGATGATGTGCTGGGTTCCTCCCCTGATCAGGATGGAGACGCTCTTTGCGTCCTTCAGTCCGGTGATGAAGGTCATGTCCTCTCCCTGCACCTTCTTGACCTCTACGAGTCCGGCCTTTCCGAGGTCCTCGGTGGTGAGCTCGTCGAGCTTGTTGATGATGTTGGCGCCGGTGGATGCGGAGATCTTCTCCATATCGGACTTCTTGACACGCCTTGCCGCATAGATTCCCTCTTTGGCGAGGAAGTGGTTGGCGAGGTCGTCGATTCCCTTCTGGCAGAAGACGACGTTGGCTCCGGTCTTCTTGACCTTCTCGACCATCCTCCTGAGCATGTTCTCCTCCTCCTCGAGGAAGGCGTTGAGCTGGCTGGGGTCGGTGATCTGGATCTTTGCCTCGATCTCGGTCTTCTTGACCTCGAAGGGTGCATCGATGAGTGCGATCTTCGCGTTCTCGATGTACTTGGGCATTGCGGAGTGGACGGGCTCCTTGTCGATGATGAGTCCCTTCACGAGGGAGGTCTCCTCCATGGAACCGCCGGTCTTCTTGACGGTCTGGATGTTGTTGAGGTCGACCTTGTAGCCCTTTCCGTTCTTCTGGGCGACGGTCTTGACCGCGTCGACGACGAGCTTGCTGAAGAAGTCCTTCGCGTTGTTGATCTGCTTGCTGTTCATGGCGGTTCCGGCGATGTCCTCGAGGATCTTCTCGTCCTTGATCGACACTTTCTTGGAGATGTCGACGAGGATCTTCTGTGCCTGAGCGCATGCGAGCCTGTAACCGTTGGCGATGACAGTGGGGTGGACGTTGGAGTCGACCATGTCGACTGCCTTCTTGAGGAGCTCTCCCGCGAGGATGACGGAGGTCGTGGTTCCGTCTCCAACTTCCTGGTCCTGGGTCTTTGCGACCTCCACGAGCATCTTCGCTGCGGGGTGCTGTACGTCGATCTCCTTGAGGATGGTCACTCCGTCGTTGGTGATGACGACGTCGCCCATGGAGTCCACGAGCATCTTGTCCATTCCTCTGGGTCCGAGGCTGCTCCTGACGGCATCGGAGATCGTCCTGGCTGCCGCGATGTTGTTGAACTGAGCGTCCTTTCCCTTGTCTCTCTTTGTTCCTTCTTTGAGAATCACTATAGGTGCGTTACCCATTCCCATGTTATTTTCCTCCAAAGTATATTGGACTATACTATGCCCCTGTGACGTTAGTTCTTCTATATAAACTTTCGTAAATCAAAGTCTATCATTCCATCTATATAAGTGTAAGTGGTAGCGGGGGTCATGAAGACCGTATTGGACTGCGGACTGGCCCTCAGACCGGCGGAGGGGGAGGACATGCCCTACGTAGCCGATTGCATCAGGGAGATGCTCGTATCCTCCGTACCCATGGCGGAAGCGAGCCTTGCGGACCTGTGGACGGGGCTGACCGTGGCCGTAGCGATGGACAGTCTGTCCTCCAGGAGGATGGAGGACGAGGCCTTCATCCTGTACGAGGGGAAGAGACGGACGGGGATGCTGTGGATGGGCATATCCCGCGACCAATTCAATTCCGAACCCGTCGGATATCTGCTGGGCATCTACGTAGAACCGGCGATGAGGGGGAGAGGCATCGGCAGGGAACTGATCGGATGCGCCGAATCGTGGTGCTCGGACAGGGGGCTGATCGCCATGCAGCTGGAGGTCGGATGCGCCAACACAGCGGCATCGGAGCTCTACAGGAGCGCGGGATACTCCGTCCGCTCGACCGTCATGAGCAAAACATTAAGATAGGCACGGAAGGATGTGAGCGCGTGGCAGAGACCGTCAAGGACCACATTCGCAACTTCATCAACGGAGTCGTAACGGGCATAGCGTCCATCCTCCCCGGCGTCAGCGGAGGCCTCATACTCCTGCTCTGCGGAAGTTACGAACGTCTCATAGAGGACCTCAGCGACCTCCGCAGGAAGATAAGACCTGAATTCCTGTTCCTGATGTTCCTCGGTCTGGGTCTTCTCGTCGGGATGGTCGCTTGCACCCTGTTCCTGGATTGGACCCTGGACAAGTTCGAGGCGCCGATGATGGCCTTCTTCTTCGGACTGATCGTGGCCCAGATACCGGAGGTATGGAAGCTGACGGTCAACGGGAAGGGTTCGGAGATCCCCGTATCCTCCTACATCTGGCTGGGGATCGGTCTGGGGATCGTCATAGCACTGATGGTCATCAACGGCGACGGCCGCGTGGTGGACACCGAGGATCACAGCTTCTCCAACATGATGATATTCGGACTGTGCGGAGTGGTCCTGGCCGTTTCCAAGGTGATGCCCGGGATCAGCGGATCGTCCCTCCTGATCGCACTGGGCCTGTTCGAGGTCACCATCAGTTCGGTGGCCCATCTAGACGTCTATTTCGTCATCCCTCTCGGTATCGGACTGCTCATCGGGCTGTTCGGATTCGCCAAGGTCATGGACATCTGCCTGAAGAGGTACCACACGCAGACGTACATGCTCATCATGGGCCTGACCGTGGGCTCGCTCATCATCATCCTCAGGGAACTGGTCGGCAAATCCATGGATGCCGCAGGATGGGCGGTATGCATCGTCTTGGCCATTGCGGGAGTGGCAGGGAGCTACGCCTTCACCCTCTACGGCAGGAAGGCATCCCGTTCCGAGACCGGACAATAAGTGCCAACAGGGCAATCCTTTATATCTGTCCGCAAGGAGATACGGAACACGGTGAGAAGACATGACAGTCAAAGAGACCGCATCCGTCCCCGTCGGAGGGACGTTCGAATGGAAGCTCGAATCCAACCCGTCCACCGGATACAGCTGGGCGATCGGTTTCGAAGAGCCCCTCTCCGTGGAATCGGAATTCATCACCAAATCGGATCTGTGCGGGGCCCCCGGCATTCAATGCATCCGCATCACATCTGCGGATGCCGGAGAGTTCAGGGTCGTGGCCGAGTACAAGAGGCCGTGGGAGAACTGCGAACCCCTGGAGACCAGGATACTCGAGATCGTCTTCAGCTGATCACAGAGATAATGGATCCTTAGTTTTGAAGACAACTATATAAACAACTAGGAAATCCCCCACCCTATTCAGCCAGTTTTACGACTGAAGAAGTGATAAAATGGATTTCAAAGCAAACATGAACGCGTACATCGCGGAGGCCATCGGCACCGCGGTCCTCGTCCTCGTCGGATGCGGAACCGCAGTCGTGACCGGCGGTAACCTCATCGCGATCGCACTCGCATTCGGTCTTTCCGTAGTTGCAATGGCATACTGCATCGGAAGGATCTCCGGATGCCACATCAACCCCGCAATCTCCCTTGCCATGTTCATCGACGGCAGGATGAAGAAGGAGGACTTCGCAATGTACGTCCTCTTCCAGTTCATCGGCGGACTCGTCGGAGCAGGACTCCTGTTCCTCATCCTCACCCAGTTCGGCGGAGCCGACGGACACATCAAGGACTTCATCAAGGCGGTCGGACTCGGATGCAACGGATTCGGCAAGGACTATGCAGCTCCCGCCCAGATCACCATGTTCGGTGCCATCATCGTCGAGATCCTCCTGACCTTCGTCTTCGTCCTCGCAGCCCTCGGAGTCACCTCCACCAAGGCCACCGCGGCACAGGGCGGAATCGTCATCGGTCTCGCACTGACCCTCGTCCACCTCCTCGGAACCGGAATCACCGGAACCTCCGTGAACCCCGCAAGGAGCTTCGGACCCGCAGTCTTCATGGCATTCGTCGGAAAGACTCTTGGTCTCGAGCAGGTCTGGGTCTTCATCGTTGCGCCTCTCCTCGGAGCGGCACTTGCAGCATTCTGCTGGAAGTTCCTGAAGCCCGCCGGCGACAGCGAGTGAAAACAATAAAGCCGGGCATCCGCCCGGCATCAAAACGATTTCAAGTTTTTTCAATCCTTCTTCGCTGGATGGCATCCGTCCGGACCGCAGACCATGCCGGCCTCGATGGGCTCCGATTCCTCTTCGGAATAGGCCTTCATCAGCACCCTCTTCATGTCCTTTATGTCCACGGCCCCCGGTATCCCGTACTTGTCGTTGATGACGAAGAAGGGGACGGCGTTTATCCCGAGCCTGTGCGCATCGTACTCGTCCTTGCGGACCTCCTCGGCGAACCTGTCCCCGTCGAGGAGCTCGTCCACCTCCTTGGCATCCATGCCCGCATCCGCGGCGATCTTCCTGAGCACATCGTGGTCCGCCATGACCAGGTTGTCCTCGAAGTAGGCCTTGTACATCCTGGTGACGAAATCGTTCCCGAACTTGTATCCCTTCGACTGTGCCAGTTTCGTCAGTCTCAGGGCGTCGAAGGTGTTGGAGTTGCGTGCGGTGCCGTACCTGAACACGAGCCCTTCCCCTCTTCCCATGGCCTCGATCCTCTCCACCTGCGCGGCGGCCTGGTCCAGGGAGCATCCGTAATGTCTCGCGAACCCCTCGACCACATTGCGTACGGGGACCTTGCGGGCGTTCGGGTTCAGTTCGAAAGCGAGGAAATCGATGCGTGTCTCTTTCTCGATCCCGAGCTCGGCCAGCGCCTTCTTCATCCTCACCTCGGCGATGTAGCAGAACGGACACCCGAAATCGGACCAGTATCTGATGATCATGCCCGGTGCATCGGGCTGTGTGGCTTTATGGTTATGCCCGCGACTGACAGAATAGGCGGGCCTGCTGGGATTCGAACCCAGGTTGTCGGCTCCGAAGACCGAACGGATATCCAAGCTACCCCACGGGCCCGTGATTTGCAACAATTTCCCTGTATTTAGAAGATAGCAAGCGCAAACCTTTATCGTCTTCATGTTGGATTCGCCGTCATGGCAAAGTTAACGATGAACCACGGCTCCGGCGGTGAGATCATGCAGGAATTCATCTCGAAGCACGTTACGGCACACTTCCCCAAGATGGATTTCCAGGTACCCTTGGACGCATTGGACGATTCCGCGGTCATCGATGACATCGTTTTCACAAGCGACGGCCATACCGTGAAACCGCTGTTCTTCCCCGGAGGGGACATCGGATGTCTCTCCGTTGCCGGTACCGTCAACGACATATCCGTCATGGGCGCGCAGCCTCTGGCACTTTCATGCGCACTCATACTGGAAGCGGGACTGGACATGGAGATCGTGGACAAGGTCATGGAATCCATGGGCAACACCTGCAAGGCCTGCGGCGTACCCGTAGCCACCGGCGACACCAAGGTCGTCGATGCGGGAGCGGTGGACCAGTTGTTCATGGTCACCTCCGCGGTCGGTAAGAGGTCCCCGTACATGGACCACAACATCGAGGTCGCGCAGCAGTACAGGAAGGTCGACTCCAGATGGGCAACCGACAGCAACGTCAGGCCCGGGGATGCGATCATAGTCTCCGGAACCGTCGGAGACCACGGCGTGGCGCTCCTCTCCTTCAGGGAGGGATACGGTTTCGACTCCGAGATCAAGAGCGATGTCGCACCCCTGAACGGCCTCATCGCCGAGGGACTCAAGACCGGCGGCATCGTGACCATGAAGGACCCCACCAGAGGCGGCCTCGCCAACACGCTCAACGAGTGGTGCGGGAAGTCGCACATCGGCATGGAGATCAACGAGAAGGACATCCCCCTCAGGGACGGTGTGGTCAGTGCCTGCGAGATGCTCGGCATCGACCCCCTGTCCATCGGCAATGAGGGAAAGGTCGTCATCGCCTGCGTGCCCGAGATGGCCGAGGAGGTTCTGAAGACCCTCAGGTCCCATCCGCTCGGAAAGAACGCGGCGATCATCGGACACGCCGTGGAATCTGAGATTCCCCGTGTGGTCATGAGGACCGAGATCGGCGGGAAGAGGATCCTCGAACCCCCGTCGGGCGATCCCGTACCCAGGATCTGCTGATTCACCCAGGGGCTTCGCCCCTGACCTAATGTTTTATACTATCTCGGCGTACTCGGCCCAGGTGCACCATTATGGTCGAGTTCAAACCGTTCGCAGGATACAGGCCCGCTCTGAAGGACAATGAGAAGATCGAGGACCGCGTCTCCCCTCCCTACGACGTCATCGGAGAGGAGTACCTCAGACAGCTGCAGTCCCATCACAACAATGTCACCAGATTCACGCTCATGCCCGAGAACGGGAGATACGCCAACTCCAGGAAGGAGCTGGACGCCGCCGTCGCGGACGGTTCGCTGGTCCAGGACCCCGAATCGTTCTACCTCTACAGACAGACGTTCGACGACAAGGGCACCAAGAGGACCAGGACCGGGATTGTCGGCATCCTGAGGACCGAGAGCTTCGACAAGGGCAACATCATACCCCACGAGGAGACCTTCTCCAAGGTCAAGGCAGACCGTCTCAACCTCCTCAGGGACATGGAGACGCACCTCGAGTCCATCTTCGGTATCGTGGACGGATTCTCCGCCGGCCTGAACTCCAAGATCGATGCCTGCGCCGAGAAGATGTACGAGTTCACGGACAAGGACGGCGTCACCCACTCCTACTACCGCATCTCCGACCCTGCGGTCACCGCGGCCATGTCGGAAGAGCTCTCCAAGCAGAAGATGCTCATCGCGGACGGCCACCACAGGTACGAGACCGCTCTCAACTACTCCAACGAGAACCCCGGCAACGGGAAGAAGGCCTACGTCCTTGCGACCCTGGTCCCCGCGGACGATGAGGGGCTGGTCATCTGGCCCACCCACAGGCTGATCGCCGCCGAGGACATCGGCGAGAACAGCGCTGTGAAGAAGATCGCGAAGTCCCTCAGGACCGAGGAGGCCTCGGACGTCAGGGACATGATGTCCAAGCTCAAGGACCACAAGATGGGACTCCTGTTCAAGTCGGGAAGATGCCTGCTTGCCGACGGCCCTGCGGACAGTTCCGACCCCATGTGGAACCTCGACACGTACATCGCCCAGGAAGCGGTCATCAACGGCGTCTACAAGGCCGATGAGGGGAAATCCAAGGTATCTTACGATGCGGAGACCGACTCCGTACTGAAGAAGATGGAGAACAAGGAGTACGATCTGGCCATAATCCTCAACGACCCCAGCCTCCAGACGATCTGGGACCTGTCGATGATCGGAAAGAGGATGCCCAAGAAGACCACGTTCTTCTTCCCCAAGATCTGGTCAGGATTCGTCTTCTACAGAATGGTCTGAGCCTTCCGCATACTTCTGGGGGGTCGCGGAGAAGTCCCAATCGACTATCTTCCCGTCGACCACCATGTATGCCCTACCCGCCATGCGGGCCAGGGGGCTGTCGGCGTAGGAATCGGAGTAGAACTCCTCGATGGGAGTGTCCCCGAACACCCTGCGGTATCTCCTGACCTTCTCCCAGTCGCGGCAGTTCCTGCTGAGGGTCTTACCGGTACCGGGATCGACCTCCGACGCTATGAGATTCACAATACCCAGACGTCTGCAAATCGGCTTTATGAGGAACTCGGGCGATGCCGTGATCACGAGGTCGTCCTGCCTGTGCATCGACCTGTACCATCCGCGGATCTTCACCACGTTCTCGTCCCAGAACCTCTCCGCCATCTCGATGACGTCGATGCCGCGGAAGAAGCTGTAGTAACGCTGCTTCATCCAGGTGTTGTCCTTTCCGAAGATGTGCTTCCCTATCCAGCCCCAGGCCTGGCGGGGCCAGTATCTTATGAGGCTGCGCTTGTGGCGGAGACAGAACTTGTAGAAGTCCGTCCCGCTCTCGCCCCCGTAGAGCGTATAGTCGAAATCGTATACGTTCAGGTCATCCCTCGGTCCGTAATAGGCGGTATCACCGATTTAAAGAATAGGGAAAGATCCAAAGCAATCAGAGAAAACAAGTGGAGCCGCCGACGGGAATCGGACCCGCGACCTGCGCCTTACCAAGGCGCCGCTATACCACTTAGCCACGGCGGCAGCAAAGGGGTCTATTGTGCGATTCATTATAAAGGTTTGGCTGGACGGCACCCTGCGGGACCCTTCGGCAGCGCCTTTCCGCCGACAGTCTTATCTTTAATTCATCGGTACGTACGCGCATGAAGAAGGAGATGAGCTCGTTCGACGTCAGGTCGATGGCCATTGAGATGGCCGCGCTCGAAGGCGGACACATGGACAAGGTGTTCCAGTGGGACTCGGGCACGGTACTGTTCAGGGTCAACGTCTCCGGGGAAGGGAAGAGGGACCTGTTCTTCAAGGACGGAAGATGGCTCTACATGCCCGCATCCAAACCCGAGACCCCGATGAAACCGCTCTCCTTCGCAACATACCTCAGGAAGTACACGGACAACGCCCGTATCGGAAGGACCTACCAGGTCGGATTCGACAGGATACTGGTGATGGAGGTCCTGAAGGCGGATTACGATTACAAACTGATCTTCGAGATGTTCGGGGGAGGCAACATCCTGCTGGTCCACGACGGGAAGATCGAGAACTGTCTGATACACAAGACGATGAGGGACAGGAACGTCAGACCCGGAGAGACGTACGTCATGCCCAAAGAGAGGTTCGATCCCACCTCGTCCCCCTTCGAGCAGTTCGAATCCCTGTTCGCCGGGTCCACCTCGGATGCCGTCAGGACGCTGGCCACCGGCGCGAGCCTCGGAGGCCAGTACGCGGAGGAGGTTTGCGCCCTTTCGGGGATCGCCAAGAACACTCCCGTGTCGGAACTCGGTCAGGAAGGCATCAGGAAGCTGTGGGGCTGCATGAAGGACCTCGTGGGCAGGATCTTGGAAAGGCCGTCGCCCATCCTGTACCGGGATTCGGAGGGGAACATCGCGGACATAACCCCCACTGAGCTGGTCATCTACAGGGACCTGGAGAAGCAGGAGTTCCCAACGCTGTCATCGGCGATCGATGTGCTCATGGAGAAGCTCGCGGAGACCGAGGAGAGGAACTATGTCGACCCCGAACTGGAGAAACTCCAGAGAAGGATCGACAAGCAGACCGAGACCATCGAATCGTACAAGCGCGATGCCGAGTCCCTGCGTGCGAAAGCGGACTCCATATACGCCAACTATCAGCAGATCAACGAACTCCTGGAGGTGCTGAAGGCACAGAGTGCCAGACTCACCTGGGACAAGCTGAGGGAGGGGGCTTCCAAGATACCTTTCGTACATTCCATCGACCCCTCCAAGAACTCCGTGAAGGTCAGGTTCGACGACATGGTCATCCCCCTCGACTACACCAAAGGGATCGATGCGAACGCCTCCGACATCTATGCCCAGGGCAAGGAGATCGGGGACAAATCCGCCAGGGCGGAGGAGGCCCTGAAGGAGTCCGTCGATGCCTACAACAAGAGGCTGAAGGGCATCAACAAGGCACAGGCGGCCAAGGCCAACCGCGCACAGCCCACCAAACAGTTCTGGTTCGAGAGATACAAATGGTTCATCACCTCCCAGGGGAGGCTGGTCATCGCCGGCAAGGATGCGCACACCAACGACAACGTCGTGAGGAAGCATCTAAAGGACACGGACGTGTATGCCCATGCCGACCTCCACGGTGCCCCTTCCACCATCCTGAAGGACGGTCAGAAGGCACCCGAATCCGACCTCAGGGAGGCATGCAACTTCGCACTGGCACAATCAAAGGGCTGGGTCGCTGCCCTTACCGACGGCAGCGCGTACTGGGTATATCCGGACCAGGTAAGCAAGACCCCCGAGGCGGGAGAGTTCGTCCCCAGGGGAGCGTTCATCATCCGCGGCAGGAGGAACTACGAGCACCACCTCCCCATACAGCTCGCGGTGGGGGAGATCACCTACCAGAACGAGAGGAAGGTCATGTGCGGACCCGTCGAGGCCGTGGCATCCCAGTCCGAGAAGTACTTCATCATCATCCCCGGAAGGGGGAAGGCGGGAAGGACCGCTGCCGAGATGGCCAAGGAGTTCAACGTCCCCGAGGAGGAGGTCGGAAGGATACTCCCGCCCGGAGACTGCGAGATCAAGCAGAAGGTGTGGCCGGAAGAGCCTTCCGAAGAATGAATTCGGCGGATAAGGTCAAGCCTGATAAAAGTGGCGCCCGCGCCGGAATTCGAATCCGAGTCAAGAGATCCGCAATCTCTCAGGATATCCAAGCTACCCCACGCGGGCAAGTATTGTGCGGATTGGTTTGACAAGATAAAGTGTTTAGATCTCGACGTGCGAGAGGTAACGGGTGATGTAACCGGCGATACGGTTCCTCATGGTGATGGAGGATACGTCGGTGAGCTTGCTGACAAGCTCCTTGTTGCCCTCGAAATCGGTGCTGAAAACACCGGGGTACTTGTTGACGAGTTCTATTGACACTCTCTTGATGTATGTGGGTCTGATTCTTCCCATATCTTTCACCGAGTAAAGCGGA
>JAEEGL015877008.1_pt1 | contig 16285 bp, 9 predicted proteins | sample 9134231 | NCBI WGS metagenome assembly JAEEGL01 (sample SAMN16246548, study PRJNA631951) | gut metagenome | biome: gut microbiome; feature: rumen; material: fiber-attached | host: Bos | place: Iran: Karaj | collected 2018-10
AGCTTTCACATAGTCAAACTTGGCGCCGTTCTTCGAGCACTTGCTCAGGTCGAAGAGTTTCACCATCTCATCCAGTGTCATCAGTTCCTGGTCGTTGCCGGGATTCCATCCTAAGAGTGCCAGAAAATTGACAACAGCCTGAGGCAGATAACCTTTCTCGCGGTAACCGCTGGATACTTCACCTGTCTTGGGGTCGTGCCACTCCAATGGGAATACGGGGAATCCTAACTTGTCACCGTCACGTTTGCTAAGCTTACCGTTTCCTATAGGCTTCAGCAAAAGGGGTAAGTGAGCAAAACGTGGCATGGTATCTGCCCAACCGAAGGCTTCATAAAGCAGCACATGCAAAGGAGCACTGGGTAGCCACTCTTCACCACGGATAACATGGGTAACCTCCATCAGATGGTCATCTACAATGTTGGCCAGGTGATAGGTGGGCAGTTCATCTGCACTCTTGTAAAGCACCTTGTCATCCAGAATGCTACTGTTGATGCGCACTTCTCCACGGATAAGATCGTCCACCAAGATGTCTCGTCCGGGTTCTATCAAGAAGCGTACAACATATTGTTTTCCTTCAGAAATGAGCTTATCAACCTCTTCTTTCGACAGTGTCAGCGAATTGCGCATTTGCATACGTGTACTGGCATCATACTGGAAGTTTTCGATTTCGGCACGCTTGGCATCCAGTTCCTCCGGGGTATCAAAGGCAATGTAGGCCTTTCCGTTATCTAAGAGTTGCTGAACATACTTCTTGTAGATATCCCTGCGTTCGCTCTGACGGTATGGACCGTGTGAGCCGCCAAAACTGACACCTTCATCGAATTGGATGCCTAGCCAACGGAAACTTTCTATAATATATTCCTCGGCTCCAGGGACAAAACGTCCGCTGTCTGTATCTTCAATACGGAAGATCAAATCACCTCCATGCTGACGTGCAAAAAGGTAATTGTACAAAGCTGTCCTCACACCTCCTATGTGCAGCGGACCAGTAGGACTTGGGGCAAATCTTACCCTCACTTTTCTATCTTGCATAAGCTAATGTTATCAAAATTCGTGCAAAAGTAAACATTTTTTTTCTAACAAAAGAGTTTTTTTTGTATTTTCGCATTTTGAAAGGGAAGAATCTCCCAACAATAACGAAAATAGTGCCTATGAGCCGATACAATAGACAGAGAAAAGTTAGCAATAAAGAATATCTTTACAGGATTGCAGGACTTGTAGCTATGATAGCCGTGTTGATCATCTTTTTACCCAAGGGTGGTTACAACAGTTATGATTATAAGATAGGTGAGCCGTGGGACGAAGCACAGGTGATAGCTCAGGACAGTTTTCCTGTGTATAAGAGTGAAGCCCAGTTGCAGCGTGAGAGTGACAGCTTACGCAATTACTATGAACCTTACTTCGAAATAAACAATACCATATATGAAAAACAGGCTACACAGTTGAAAGAAGCTTTCAGAACATTGTCCCACGACCGTGTTCCTCCATACTACCTGCCCCATTTGTTAGTGAAACTTAGACACTTATATACACAAGGCATTGTTGAAGCGTCAGACTATGACGAACTGAAGAAGGAGAAAACACGTCAGGTCTGGCTGTTCGAGAACAATGAGTCGCAGCCACGTTTCGTAAAACAACTGTATACAGAGAAGTCGGCCTACGAATACATGATGGCTGAAGAGGACAGTGTCCGATACAATCATAAATGTTTGATGCATTGTGGCTTGGATAAATATATTCAGCCTAATTTGGTTTATGATGCCGAGAAATCCATGCAGCAGCGTCAGGAGGTTGACGCTCAGTTGGTACCTTACATCGGGCAAGTCCAGATTGGACAGAAATTGGTGGATCATGGTCAGATTGTGGATGAATACACATACTGCGTCCTGCAATCGCTGGAGCGTTTCCAGAAAACCCGTTCACTGAGCAATAAAGAGAAATTGCTGCAACTGGCCGGACAAGTGACATACATCGCCATATTGATGGTTCTTCTTCTGTTCTACTTCGAGCAATTCCGTAGTGATTATCTCGCCTCCCCGCGATACATTCTGTTGGTCGTGAGCCAATGTGTCATCTTCCCTGTGCTAACGTACACCCTTATGACGCATAACCTTATGAATGTCTTTGTCATTCCCTATTGCATTCTGCCTATTTTCATACGCGTGTTCATGGATAGCCGAACCGCCTTCATCGCCCATACTGTCACCATACTTTTGTGTGCTGTTGCACTTCACCATCCTTACGAGTTTATCGTAACACAGCTGGTGGCAGGGCTGGTGGCTATATACAGTTTGCGACAGCTCTCGCAGCGCAGCGAGTTGGTGCGTTCTGCAGCCTTGGTGACAGTGGCTTCACTTGTTACCTATTTCTGTATAGAGTTGTTGCATGGCAGTCCTTACAGTTCTAACGGATTTGACAAGTGGACATATATCTATCTTCTATTAGCGGGCATTCTTTCTTTACTATCTTATACACTCCTTATGCCCATAGAGCGAATCTTCGGGTTTACTTCCAACGTTACATTGGTAGAATTATCCAATATCAACAATACCATTCTTCGCAGATTATCGGAGGAGGCTCCAGGTACTTTCCAACATAGCATGCAGGTAGCGAATCTGGCTGCCGAGGTTGCTAACAGCATAGGCGCAAAAAGTCAGTTGGTCCGTACCGGTGCTTTGTATCACGACATAGGAAAGTTAGAGAATCCTGTTTTCTTTACGGAGAATCAGTCGGGCACCAATCCGCACGACAATCTGCCCTATGAACAGAGCGCACAGATTATTATCCAGCACGTAAAGAATGGCTTGCGTCTGGCCGACAAATATCAGTTGCCGTCCGTAATAAAGGAGTTTATCTCCACCCATCATGGGCGCAGTTTGGCCAAATACTTTTATGTCTCTTTTAAAAACGATTATCCCGAAAAGGAGATAGACGAACGGATGTTCACTTATCCCGGTCCCAATCCAACAACATTGGAACAGGCCATTCTTATGATGGCGGATTCTATCGAAGCTGCTTCTCGCAGCCTTAATAAATATACCGAGGAAAGCCTGAACAATATGGTGGATAGGATAATCGACGAACAGGTGGCTTCCGGATATTTTTCTCAGTGTCCCATCTCGTTTCTGGAGATTGCTGATGCCAAGGAGGTCTTTAAAACCAAATTGCGTACCATGTATCATACCCGCATACAATACCCGGAACTTAGCGGGCAAGTAACTAAACCGTAGAAAAATCAGGACTATGAAAGAAAAATTCTTTTTTATTCTAACTGCACTGTTGCTGCTCTGTATCTTCTCGGTAAGAGCGCAAAACCCCGATAACCTGGAGGGAGCGGAGTACGTCAATTATATCCTTAATAAGGGTGGGCTGGTACGTATTACCAACCGTAGGACTTCCACTGCCAACCTTACCGATGACGGAACCAAGACTCTTGGTGTCCGTGCCAGTGTGAATAATCTTCAGCAAGTGTGGATATTACAGAAAAACAACAAGAGTTATACCCTGCGGAACGCCAGCACAGGTCGTTTCCTTTCATCTGCAGATAATTACCGTACACCCAGCCCGGCTGCCAAGATGCTGTATATCCAGTATAGCCCCAACAATTCGGGTAATAGCTCTTATGTGAATATCTCCGAGAAGAGTGACTTCAGTGGCACTTCCTGTCTGAACTTGAATGGCGATGGTGTCAATCTGTACAAATGGAGTTGTAAGGGGGATGCCGGCTCCGACTGGTCCATATCAGCCGTGGATAATTTTACATTGGAGCAGGTAATGGCCGATTTGTTGGCTAAGAGTCCTTATAAAACTCCTGAAGTGGGCAAGTACTACCGAATCCGCAATATGGGATATGATACTTATATGAACGAGGACTTTGGCAACAATGCTATCAGTTGCGAGGCAAAAAGCGAAGACAAGCTTTCTCAATACTGGACTCTGGTTTCTGCTCCGTCGGGTAAGTTTCATTTGCAGAACCTCTGTACCCAGCGTTACATTGTCCGACAGAACGGCGCATTCAGCAAACAATATAACACCCAGACTGGCAAGCCTACTGTAGGATTTTCGCTTACACGTAACGGTGACGAAACTAACCTGCTGTATTACATAGTGGATAATGGTAACGTTGCTCTGCATTGTGATGCCCAAAGCGCAGTGGTGGGTTGGTACACAGACAACATACCAGGCAGCACATGGGGTTTCGAGGAGGTGGAACTCACAGACGAGTTCATCCAGAACGGACGCAGCGGTCTGAATGCTTACACCGAACTTAAAACAAGACAGGCAGTCTTTAAAGCTGCACTCAACAGACTTTTCCAGGATGCTGCCTGTACTACACTGAATGGGGAGATTCAGGCTCTCTCCGATGAAGAGTTGGCAGAGAATGACGACTTCAAGTTGCTGAATGCCGACATGCAGGCCATGATTCTGAAAGTGAAGAACAATACTTGGGAGACGTGTACAGGCAGTAACGGGTACAGTCGTGACTTTGAAAAGTTCTTCCGTGTTCGCGACGACTATCAGGTTTACAGCCATTTCCAGAAGATGGCGGGCAATGCATATTGTGGAATGAGTAATCCTTTCGGCAAACTTTCCGGCCCTACTGGTATCTGTGGTAATGCAGGTGATATTATATATCTTTATGTTGACAGAGAACCCAATCCCAACTGCACGCTGCAAGTCGAGGTAATCGCAGACAGCGATAGCCCGGGTGACCATCAGACAGGTATCACCACAGATCTGCACAAAGGCCTTAATGCTATCATTCTCAGCAATAAGAGCACCGTTTATATTTTCTATCAGCTCAACGACCCGGACAAATTCCTTGCCAACTATCCCGACATGAAGATTCATATCGAGGGTGGTCAGGTACAAGGTTATTGGGATGCTACACGTGGCATGACAAATGCCGATTGGCTTCTTCTTCGCGAAAAGATGCTGAATAAAAGCAATATTCTAAACCTGAAATCCAAACGTCTGGTCTTTGTCATGAATAACAATTTGGTCCAGAAAGCCATCAGTGCCGATAATAATATGGAAGGCCTGCTGCGCGTCTGGAACACCATGTTACAAAACGAGGAGGACCTGATGGGCTTCCAGAAAAAAGTCGAGGGTAAGTTCAACAATATCTGGAACTGCTTCTCTATCAACCACAGCTATATGTATGCCACCACATACGGAACCTATTACGAGAACAGTACGCTTTCCACCGTCATGAGTTATAAGGCCTTGACAGAAACAGGTGGAGGCGCTCTTTGGGGACCCAGTCACGAGATGGGGCATAACCACCAGGCATGTATCAATGGTGTGGGAAGTACCGAAACGAGCAACAACCTCTTCTCTAATGTTAACGTCTATCTGCATGGTGTGAGTACCAGCCGTGGCGATGCTGCCGAGACTTGCTTCAGCGACTTTGCTGCCGACAAGTCGTGGGTGCAGCGCGGCACATGGGCTCAGGCCAGGTTCTACTATCAGTTGTATCTTTACTATCATGCTACGGGTCGTAATACCAACTTCTATCCTAAGCTTTTCACTCTTCTTCGGCAGGATCCTATCAACAAAGGCTCTTGGGACAGTTCTCTGGAAGCCGACAGCGATGGTGACGGAACGATAGATGTTAAGGGTGGTTACAAGAGCTATGGAAAGAACGACTACCTGCATATAGCCAAGAAGATGTGCGATGCAGCAGGCGAAGACCTAAGCGAGTTCTTCGAGGCGTACGGTATGTTTATTCCTGTAACCAATTTGTTTGTGGGTGATTACTCCAATTATTGGGTCACCACTACGCAGGCGGATATCAATGCTGCCAAGAAATACATGCAACGTTATCCCAAGGCAGGAAATATCATCTTCATCGAGGACCGTATCAAACAATCGCCCTCTGTTCCTGATGGCCCGCTGGAAGGGAAACCCAAAGGAGCATACCGTGTGCCTATCAGCGATGAAGACTGTAATCAGATTGGAAAGCATGGTGATGTAGGACAGTACACGGATTATGTCGATGATTACGTTACCAATGGATACTATTACCTGACTTCAACCAGTTCGGGTAATACAACCTTCAGAATTTCCGGTTCGGGAGCCGTAGGATTCAAGATATACGATAGCAATGGTAAGTTGGTATATTTAAGCAACAGGAAAAGTTTTACTGTTCCTTCTTCGGTTCAGAAAAAGATAAAGGATGGTTTCCGCCTTTATGCTGCCGAGGGTAACGGCTACGATGTATTGATTCCCTATGGACCTTCTACCTATCGTGGCGAGATGACTGCTTACTATGCAGGCAATTCCACTCCCCATACCTTATATTATTATGGAACGGGAACTGTAGGAAAGAGCGATATAGGTGAGTTGCCCCCCAACTCGCTTGTCTATATAAAAGCTGGTCAGGACGAGAAGAAGCAACCCACGGTAGAACTTTTGCAGAAAGCTAATGTGGTAAGCGAAGAAAGCGAGGCCCGGATGCTTCAGATAGATGGTAATAAGCCTTTCTTTATCCCCACGCAATTCAATGCCCAACAAGTTACTTTCACAAAGGCGGGTTCTGGTTATCAGGCACTCTCGTTACCGTTTGATCTTGCTGAGGCAGACTCAGAAACCATTCCCTCTGGTGAACCTGTGATTAAAGAGGGTGAAGTTGAAATTCATGCAAATGATGTTAAGATAAACGTCGGAACCTACGATGTAACAGAAAACGGTTATGTCCTTGCTCCCGACGGCAACTCATACGTCTTTGCCGAAAACATATCTCCCTTTACTTATATTTGGGATGACCCCAATGGCATCAATGATGTCAACGTTAACGTTAACGTTAACGTCAACGAGGGTGCTATCTACGACCTAAGCGGCCGTAAACTCAATTTTCAATTTTCAATTCTCAATTCTCAATTAAAAAAGGGAATCTACATTATAAATGGTAAAAAGATGATGATAAAATAATGGCAAAAGTAAAACCTAACAAAAGTACAAAGAGTGTTGCTAAAGGGAGTGTTACGACTCCTGCAACGGAAAAGAAGAAAAGGCAACTGCGTTTACCTGTGCTGTTTCTCTTCTTTGTGGCTGTGCTGCTTTGGTCGGCATGGTATTACGGAAGTGTCTTCCATCTAAGTCGTGAATACAGTTTCTGGGTTGCTGACACCCGTCAGTTGGATTTTATCCTGTCCTGTTCCTTCGGCAGTTTACGTTATGTGGGCCGTGCCTTGCTCATGACCTATAAATATCCTTGGTTGGGTGGACTCCTGATGGCATTCATGCTTACACTGGGCACTTGGCTGGTTGGCTATTGCTGGCGTTTGAAAGCCAAATGGCGTGCCATACAGTATTTGCCCGCCTTGGCCTATATGGGTACTGTCACTTTCTATGGCCTTGATATTTTCTTCGAGGCAGAGACAGGTTATATCTTCGGCATTCCCTTCCTGGCTTTGTTGGTACTTGCCATCTGCGGTATCATGATACGCAGCTTCAGTCGCAAGAAGGTACATGTCCTCTTTGCTCTTCCTGCCGACGAGACACAGCGCGACAACCTCCTTCAGTTGGCAGTCTGCCTTATTGGTTTTGCTGCCATCATCGGTTACAACGAATGGAAACGTCCTTATGTGCGTGTTATCACCCAGTTGGCCTCTATGGAGCAGAAACAGGATTGGGAAGGAATACAGAAAGTAGCCCGTGCACATGCATATCAGAGCAACCGTCCTATGGCATGTATGTATGCTATAGCACTTGTCCATACCGATCAGGTTGGCTACCGTATGTATGATATTCGTCTGGATTATGATTCACTTTATATCCACGGAATGGACGGGACCCATAACAATGCCAGCAATATGTATATTCCTGAGGGCGATTATCATGGAGGATTCCCAGAATCCTGTATGCATTCCTGCATGGAACAGATGGTGATGGAAGGACCCAAGCTGCGTCTGATGAAGCTATACATCAAGAGTGCTCTGATGCGTGGCGAGTGGGAACTGTGTCGTAAGTATCTCCGTATTCTCAGCGATGTTCCTTTCGAGGGAGCTTTTTGCAAGAAATATAGTGCTATGGTGGGAAATGATTCATTAGTGAATGCTGACCCGGAGATAGCGAAGATCAGACTTACCGAACCTCTTCATGACAGTTTCGAGAGCATGTATCAGGCACCCTTATTCATGGGCTACAACTTATCTCTGGTAGAAGGCCGTAGTGTGAATGCTCTTTATAACTCACTTTGCGTTTGTCTCTATACCAAGCTGATGCCAGCCTTCCTCTCGCGTTTGGAGCCAATTATGGGATCTACACCTCCTGATATCATTGCCGACGGCATTCTGCTGGCTTCTGCCAAGAGTCCAGGGTTGGAAAATCGCTTTACGGGTCTTAATATGCGTGTTCCGCGTATTCAGAATTTTATGCAGCAGATACAGCCCTATTTGAGTGACCGTCCGGGAAATGCGTACGAGCTGTTTGGTAAATACAAGGGTTACTATCCTTACTATTATTTCTTCGGCAACCTGAAAGCTACCAAGAAGGGTTATACGGGACAGACAACCTCTAATTCTGGAGTGAACTGATGAGAATTGAGAGTCGAAAGTACCCCTTCTAACTTCCCCTTGTAGGGGAAGGACTAAGGTCTAAAGTCTAAATTAACTTTCTCGTTTTAGTTATCGTTTAAAGTTGAAGACAATGAAACATTCACTATACATTATTATTTTAGGCGGCTTGACATTCCTGTTAGCTGCCTGCGGAAAACCTGCAGCTCAGGTGCCGACACAGTATTCACAGTTAGAAGAGCAGGTTAATATTTACCCCGACTATACTGATGTTGTGGTTCCTCCCAACATCGCTCCCCTCAATTTTATCGTGCATGATTCGTTGGCCGATGCCTTTGTCGCCCAACTGCAGGGGAATGGGGTAGAATTGCTGGCATCGGCTGGCAAGGATGGCGTAATCCAGATGGATATGGCAGAGTGGAAGAAACTGCTTGCTGCCTGCAAGGGTGCAGACATAACGGTTACCGTATTTGCAAAAAGAGGTGAGAAATGGTATTCTCTCAAACCCTATACACTTACAGTGGCGGAAGAACCGGTCGATGCGTTCCTAAGCTACCGACTTATCGAACCGGGTTACGAGTTATATCGTCAACTGGGTATTTACCAGCGTAACCTCACTAATTGGGATGTTCATACCATCTACGAGAACAATCGTGAGTTCGACAACAAGACCAATCATTGTATTAATTGCCATAATTATCGTAGCAACAGCTCTGCCGATATGATGTTTCATGTCAGATCCAACCATGGCGGAACTGTCATCGTGCAGAATGGTAAAGCACACAAGGTACAGATGAAGGACAGTACCATCATAACGGCTGGAGTTTATCCTTCCTGGCACCCGACGGAGAACCTGATAGCATATTCCACCAACAAGACGGGACAGGCTTTCCACGTTTATCACGACGAGAAGATCGAGGTAATGGACGAGTCCAGCGACCTTCTGCTGTATGATGTCAACAAGAACGAGGTCTGTCACATTATGCGTACACGCGACGATTTGGAGACGTTCCCCTGCTGGGCACCAGATGGCAAGAAACTTTTTTATTGCAATGCCAATGTATCTTCGCTGCTCAACCCGGCGTTTGAAGACAGTACCCGAACCCAGCAACTGATGATTCAATATGACAGTATCTATTATAATATGATGTCTGTGACTTTTGATCCTAAGACCCGTCAGTTTGGCGAACCTCAGATGGAGGTCGAAGTTGCTTCCAAGCGCAAGAGTATCAGCGTTCCCAGAGTCAGCCCTGATGGTAGATATGTGCTTTATACACAGGGCGATTATGGCCAGTTCCATATCTGGCATAAGAACGCTGACTTGTGGGTTAAAGATCTCCAGACCGACAGCTGTTATATCCTTACTGAAGTAAACAGCAAAGAAGCCGAGAGTTTCCATTCCTGGAGCAGTAACGGCCGATGGATGGTCTTTGCCAGCAGAAGGATGGACGGTAATTACTCAAGAGCCTTTCTGGCTTATTTCGATAAGAACGGGCGGGCCCACAAAGCCTTCGTCATTCCTCAGGAAGACCCGGAGATGAACGTCCTCCTGCTCAAAAGCTTCAATGTACCTGAGTTGACCAAGGACTCTGTCACTATCTCAACTGCTGATATTGCCAAGTGCATATATGAGACTGAAGCTGAGAATGCCAAATACATTCCCAACGATGCTACCTTCCGTCATCAGGGGCCCAAGGCAGATGGCGTAACGGGAGCAAGTCCGAAGAGAAAATAAACATTATTAATAACCATAGACCCACAGCCCTGTTTTGTCTATCCTTTATGGGAGTTTGGAGGGGGCTAACAAAAACATGAGATTAATCATCAATCCAGACTATGCCTCACTTTCTAAGTGGGCAGCTAACTATGTTGCAGCAAAAATCAATGCTGCCAACCCCACACCCGAGAAACCCTTTAAGTTGGGTTGCCCAACAGGCTCCTCACCACTGGGTTTGTATAAGGAACTTATAGCCTTGAATAAGGCTGGCAAAGTTTCCTTCCAGAATGTAGTAACCTTCAATATGGACGAGTATGTCAACCTGCCTGAGGAGCATCCCGAGTCATACCACAGCTTCATGTGGACCAATTTCTTCTCTCATATCGACATTAAGAAGGAGAATGTACATATCCTGAATGGTAATGCACCCGATCTGGCTGCTGAGTGTGCAGCTTACGAACAGGCTATCGTGGATGCCGGCGGCATCGACCTCTTTATGGGTGGAATCGGGCCTGACGGTCATATCGCTTTCAATGAACCCGGCTCATCACTCACTTCACGAACACGAGTTAAGACATTGACTACCGATACCATTATAGCCAACTGCCGTTTCTTCGATTATGATGTCAATAAGGTGCCCAAGACTGCACTTACCGTCGGAGTAGGTACTGTTATGGATGCCAAGGAAGTACTGATTGTGGTAAATGGCCATAACAAGGCTCGTGCTCTCCAGCACGGAGTAGAGGAAGGTGTCAGTCAGATGTGGACCATCTCAGCCCTCCAGCTGCATCCCCATGCCATCATTGTATGCGACGAAGCTGCCTGCGGTGAGTTGAAGGTCGATACCTACAAGTACTTCAAGGACATCGAGAAGGACAATTTATAACTAAACATAATTCCCCTTATAATTTTAACCTTAAACATTAACCTATAAACTTTATATATTTGACTTAAGTCAATAAAGATATGGGGAAAGAGCTTTTTTTACCTGAAAACGTTGCATGGTTGTAGAAATGGTCGTACCTTTGTATTGTTTTCATGGTATTAGTTTAAGGTTAATTATTTTAAAAAGATTGTGGTTGTCGGGATGACAACCCTTCTTTGTTTTTATACCCCTATGATTTCCAATGGTCTCTCGATGAAACGCTGAGCACCATGTTCGAGCAGGAATTCCCTGTTGCGGAATCCCCACAACACACTAATACAAGGTACGCCGGCATTCTTGGCTGTCTGAATATCCACATCGCTGTCACCGATATAAACTGCTGTCTCGGCTTCAGCGTCTAATCGGTGAAGAGCTTCGAACACCATATCTGGTGCCGGTTTTTTGCGGATTCCCTCCGCTTCGTTTTCTCCAATGGCCACTTGTATTTCTGGGAAGAAGTGAGCCACCAGTTCTTGAGTTGCAGCCATCATCTTGTTGCTCACAACAGCCATTTTACAACCGCGTTGTTTCATTTCTTGTAATATCTCGGGAATTCCGTCGTATGGTTTGGTCGCATCTAAGGAATGTTCCATATAGTAGGAGCGGAAATCTGTAAAGACATCATCGAACCTGAGATTCTTCGAACCGTTGGGCACAGCCCTTTCTATCAGTTTTCTTACTCCGTTTCCTACAAATCGTCTGATATCATCGATGGAGTGTTCCTCCATTCCGTTCTTTCGTAGTGCATAGTTAGTAGCGTTTGCCAGATCCAGCAATGTATCCAGCAGCGTTCCGTCAAGATCAAATATATAGGTTGTTTTCTTCATCTCCTCAATTTTTTTGCCCACAAAAATAAGCATAAGCTGGATAATAAACAAGCATTTTGGGGAATAACCGGATATTTTTTAACCCAAATCGGTCATTAGCCCGTAACAGCCTAATGACCGATTTGGAGAAGCCTTACTCCGCAGGAAAGCCTACCTTTTTGGAAGTTTTGGAACCTAGAGGTACTCCTGCCTTGTTTTCAGACCCATTCGAATCTTTTTTCCCAGCGCCAGATCGTTACTCGAGCCATATCCGTCATATTCATAATCTGACGTTTAGACAGACCTATTCTTAACAGGTACATGACCTGCATCTCTTTTTCGCTAAGGCGTTCTGGCTGTTTCAGGATGGTTTCGTGGAAGTTCGGATAAAGTTCATCCACCGCCTTGTAGAGTTGTTTCCATTCTGCCATCGTCATTTCCTTTTTGCCCTTGGAAGCATCTCTGACGGCCTTAATCACATCTTCAGCCGAAGCCTCAAATTCTGATTGGTGCAGAAGCTTAATGAAAGTCTTGTTTTGTTCTTTTTTCTCTTCAAGCTGTTTCTCTGTTTCTTTCAGTACAATATTGTTTTCTTCCAGTTCTTGGTTCACGATTAAAAGTTTTTGCTTCACATCGTCCAACTCGTTAGAGGATTTCTTCAGAGACATTCTTGAATCGTTCAGTTCCTTTTCCTTTTGCTTTATTTTCTTTCGGAGTTGTTCGCCGTCATTGGAAACACGCTGTAAGGCAAACGATAGTGCGTCTACCTCTTTCTGGTGCTTCAGTTTTCTCTTGAAAAAAAAGATGTAAATCATACATATCAGCAGCGATCCTGTTAAGATGGCTATGATGGTGAAACTTTTGTATTTTTCTTTCTCTTCCTTCAAATCCTGCTCTTTCTTCTGGTCCAAATGGTACTGATAAGCATTATTCACCGATGCAGCCAGTTCCTGCCGTTTCCCAAAGTCCAGCGAGTCGCTTAATTTCATATAGGTTTCGGCATACTTTCGTGCTTCCTCGTATTTGCCCACTTTATTGTACATGCTAAACATTAGTTTTGCAGCATCATACTTATAATATAAATCTGGTCCTTCATCAAGAATTCGCTTATAGTAGATTTCTGCGGAGTCGGTAATCCCTAATACCCTGTAATATTCTCCATAGGCAATGCACGAAAAAGAGGGTTTCCCTTCCAATGGGTTTCCTTTTATCCGTTTCATACATTCTTTTGCCTTCTCCATCTTGTGTAACTCGGAATAGTCGTTTAACAAAGTTACGAGCAATACCTGATTTAACGAATCAGATACAGACTCCTTAGTAATATATGTATATACTGAATCGTAGGCTGTCTCAGCTTCTTTGTAATTATTCAATGCCTGGTATGCAGTTCCGATATGCGAGAACGGTATTATAGGGACGCTTTTAGTCTTTTTGCTTATTTCCAGTTCTTTGATGGCGGCTTTCAGTGCTTCGTTGAAATTCTGCACTTTATATTGCAGATAATTAATATTAGAATACGTGTTGCATAGCATATCGGAATCACATTCTTCTGCATTCTCGTTAGCGTAATCTAATGCTTTAAAAAAATGTTCCAGTGCCCGTGGTGTGTCTTGTAAATCACGGTAGATACTTCCGGCATAAAAATATACCTCTTGCTTGTCTGCAAAAGAACCATTTTCCTCGAAGTAACTAATCAGTTTTTTAATCATGATGTCCGAGGTTGGCAATTTGTATTCCTTGTCGTTAAGTCGGATGCGTAATAAATCGTATTTATGTGTAATATATTTCCGTTCTCCCCTGATTTCTACCTCAAGCGAGTCAAGCATGGACAGTGCCTTATCGGGATTTGTATCCCCAATTGCTCTGATTTGCTCCATTTTTTTTAGGGTGCTATCCCCGGAACATGACACTAAAAACAAGGTCATGTACACAAAAATACACCAAATAACATGTTTTTTCATAACTAATCACCTAAAATCGAGTACAAAATTATAAAAAAAATCGGTAATGCAATGTTTCTTGACCAAAAATTATGTTTCATTGTGTTTCACGCCCTTTTGCCGTCTAATGGATAATGAAACGTTTTGCGAGGTGCCCAAATAATTGATAATCAGTTAAATATATTCCGCATAGAGGTTGGGTAACATTATTTAACATATCGAGAAACACAATGAAACATCAAAAATTTCTCTGTTTGTTTGATACCACGTAATTTTGCATCCGGAATAATTCATTATCATTAAACCCAAAAACAAACGATTATGAAAACAACAATGAAATTTTTTGTGATTCTGCTTACTCTTGTAATGCAAGTTTCAAACGTGTGTGCGGACGATAATGGTGGTTCACCAGTGTTACTTATGAGAAGCGATCCTATAACTGGGAATGTTGGTCCGAGAAGAGCACCTGCAAGACCTCGTCCATTATATTTAGAGATTTTCCTCAGCGAAGATGGCAGTAGCCTGAATCTCTATAACCCGGATGGTAATACTATTACCTATTCTATTATAAATGAAGACGATCAAGAGGTTGCTGCAGGAACTATTTCCTTTGCCGGTCAGCCAAATGCTTCCATTTCACTCGAAACGCTGGATTACGGCATCTATTTTCTCCAGATTGTTGCCAATGGCGTCACCTACGAGGGTGAATTCGGCCTGGAAGAGTAGCACCATAGGTGTTTAGTTCAACAAGTGATATTCGAGCAAGGTCATTGCTCGCTGTTTGTTATTATATTTTTTACCCTCACTTTGACATTATTAGTTATTTTATTTTCACCAGGGAAGCCTGATTGCAGCGTTTTGTGATTTTATTTTATGCCTCTTTCAGGCTTCCCCAAAGTGAGTCCTCTTCCCGCACGAAGCACATTACTCTTTATTAACGTAAATCAGAAAGAATATGAAACGTTTATTTGCATACATTATAGCTACAGTGCTATTTTCACAGGTTATGTTCGCAGTCATACTTGTACAAAAGCCCGCTAATGGTTTTTCTTTATCACAGACATATATCGTTCCCGCCAGGAATTATAAGAATAAGAGTTACTTTGCTCCTAAGCTTTGGTTATCTCAGCATTGTAAGAAGCAGAATGTTGACTGGACCATAGAGAGATTCTCGCATCCAAAAAGGCATAATATTCCAAATAGGGTTAACCGCATCCCCTCACAGAGGAAATTATGTCAAATGTCGCAGCAGACCTTTGTGACTCGTTAAAATAAGTATTGTTTAAGGTAGTGAATTGTTAAACCTGCTATACCCTCGTTGGAAGAGAGGGATAGCAGGTTTACTTTTTTACTCTACCCCATGACCTCTACTACCCCATGACCTCTAATTCGACTTCGGCCTGAATAATATGGCAGCAACGAATTATTCTTCAATAGTTGGAGTCTCGAAATTATCAAGTATCTCGAGGGAAGTGACATGGAAATCACCTTCACCGCTTCCTTCTACCTTCAGAACGAGGTTCTGCCAATAGGTGATTGTACCCGTAGAGACATGGACGGTTTTACATCTGTAACCCAGATACTCCGTATCGCCAAAGGTCATGCCCTCCGTATTTCGTCCGGCCTCTTTCTTCATCAAGCGAGAGAAATCGTAGAGTTTCACCCTGACAGGGTCTGACACATGCATGCATTGTGAAATGGGCATCTGGACATTATTAGGTACGGAATACCATCCCATCGGGGTGTACACTTCTATCTTGTCACCTTGTTTGCGGAAGTCGGCTTCGCCGTCATCTCCTACAATATGTTCATAGATGTAATCACCACCATCACGGTATTGGATTGTGCTGATATGTCCGCCCATGGAAACAGAGGCGTTGAAGTTCCTAATCTCCCAAGGCATCTCTTCCCGCAGTTCCTTGATGGTATTGCCGTCACCGTCCAGGATACGTGTAACCAGTATGGTGCGATACCCCAATGGGATACGTGAATGGAAAGTGGTATGTGCAATACCTTCATCATCGCATTGCGTCGCCCATTCAGAGCCTTCTATCTCGTGCATCTCAACAGCTGCAGGCATTCCCGAATTTGTCCTGCGGTAGGACATAGACTGTTGTGCTTCACCAACCATCTGTTCGTATGGAAAATTTGTCTCCAGACACTGCATAACAGCATGCTCCTGTCCTAAGGCTGGTGTCACGGGTTCCTCGTTCAAGGTTGCAAAAGTCTGGAAATCACGCGTGTCCTCAACATCATACGAGCAGAGGGTAACCTTCTGATTGTTGACTGGTTTAACATCAGAGGGTGAATGGTAGAGTTTTGTTACGAGGAAATCTTCTGTAGTATGTGAGACGTAGTCATCACTATCCACAAAGGGA
>JAEEGL016207987.1_pt1 | contig 16285 bp, 10 predicted proteins | sample 9134231 | NCBI WGS metagenome assembly JAEEGL01 (sample SAMN16246548, study PRJNA631951) | gut metagenome | biome: gut microbiome; feature: rumen; material: fiber-attached | host: Bos | place: Iran: Karaj | collected 2018-10
AAGTATTTCGAGGTCGGTTCCTGCGCCAACCTCGGCGACGCGCAGGCGCGCCGGCTGAAGATCCGGGTGAACGGCGCGGACGGCAACAAGTATTTCGCCCACACGCTGAACAATACCGTGGTCGCCCCGCCGCGTATGCTGATCGCGTTCCTCGAGAACAATCTGCAGGCGGACGGAACGGTGAAGATCCCGGTTGTCCTGCGTCCCTATATGGGCGGCAAGGAACTGCTCGTCCCGAAGAAAAAGTAACCCGAATGAAAAGCGGCTTCCCGATTTCGGGAAGCCGCTTTTCCATACCGCCCGCCGTTCGTCGGGCGGTATATGATATTGCGAGCATCGCAAGCAATATATCATACTCCCCGGTCTCGCCGGGGAGTATATCATACGGAGCGTCACGGCACTCCGTATATCATTTCCTTTCAACCACCCCTCTGTGTCGGGGCAGCATTTTCAAAGTTCGATCTCGCAGTAGAGCGGATAGTGATCCGAGATCGGATCGAACCATTCCGCCGTCATGCGGCGGAAGTATTTGACCGCGTCGGGCTTCACCCCTTTGACGAGGATGTGGTCGATCGCCCGGTCAAACGTGCCGCCGTCGTCGCGCCGTCCGTACCACTTACGGTCGCACCAATGGTGACCTCTGGTCTCGTCCCGGTCGCCGATCGCGACGTCGTGCACGTCCTTCCAGCCGAGTTGCTTGGACGCCGCGATGCAGAGCGTGTCGGACGCGGCGTTGAAATCGCCCATCAGCACGCCGGGGCAGCCGTACTTTTCCATCACGGCGCAGAGGGCTGCGTCCGCCTGCCGGAACTGGTATTCGCGCGCTTCCCGCGAGCCCGGGACCGCCTCCTCCGACTGCCACCACAGGTGGGTGGTCATCACGGCGACGCGCGCCTTGGTCTTGCGATCTTCAAACAGTCCCCAGCAGAACGATTTGGTCTCGCCGTTGTTGTATTTCTCGGGCAGTCCGGGGATCTCTTCGGAATAGCGGAAGAACCCGCTCTCGATCAGTTTCAGTTTGTCCTGACGGTACACGATCGGCGTGTCGCCGCCCGTGATCAGTTCGTAGCGGGCGATCCCGCCGTCCCCGTCGGGACAGTCGGCAAGTCCCGCCATCAACAGGTCCGCCATCTTGACCGACGACTCCTGGAGCCCCAGCACGTCGGGGAGCAGTTCGCGGTAGACGCGGAGCAGCCCCTTCGAGCGCACCTCGGCGGAGCAGTCCCCGCCCTTTTCCTTCCAGGACGGCAGATTGTCGTCGCATTTCCAGATGTTGTTCGACATAATGAGCATAGTACGTTCGCACCTCGTTTTCGTCCGTTTTTCCCATTATAGCACCCTGCGGCAAAAAAAGCAAGCGCACCGAATCATTTCGGTGCGCTTTTTGCTTTCAGATCAGGGGATCGTGTCCGATATACAGATCGCTTTTCTGTTCGGGCGTCAGTTCGTCGATATCCCGCCCCGATTTCATTTCGGTCCACGCCCGGTTGGGGACGGGGGGATCGGGGATCTCGGGCGTCTCTGGGACCTTGGGCGTCGGGGTCGCCCCGGGGAACTCCTCGATCGTCTTTTTTCTCTTTTCGTTTTCCATTCTGCACGCTCCTTTCGGGTTTTGCGATAGTATGGGAGCGGGGCGGCAAAACTATGCGCGGCGCGTGGAAACGGGCGATTTTTATGGAAAACGGTTGACACTTTAAAAACTCTTTGCTATAATGAAATGACTTATACCCGCCCGAAGCGCGTATGCGATACGCGCACGATATGCAAGGAACCGCGACTATGCTGCTCTCGAAACACCTGAACAAATACTACGCCCGATACTGGTATTTCTTCCTGATCGGGATCTTTTCGCTTGTCGCGGTCGACTATGCGCAACTCTTTCAGCCCGAATTCCTCGGTCGGTTGGTCGACTCGCTCAAAGAGGGGAACGCCACCGTCGACTCGATCCTTTCCACCGTCGGAAAACTGATGATCGTCGCGGGCGTGATGTTCGCCGGGCGTATGATCTGGCGCTACACGCTCTTCAACGCTTCGCTCCGCATCCAGGCGGGGCTTCGCCGCGAGATGTTCCATAAGAGCGAGCGGCTCTCCCCGACCTACTACCATTCGACCAAGATCGGCTCGATCATGTCGTGGTTCACGACCGACCTCGAGACCATCGAGGAGTTCACCGGGTTCGGCACCGTGCAGATGGTCGACGCCTTCTTCCTCGGTCTGCTCGTGATCCTGCGTATGTTCCGCCTCGACTGGGCGCTCGCGCTGCTCTCCATGATCCCGATGCTCCTGATCATCGTCTGGGGAGGACTGGTCGAGAAGTACATGGCGCTGAAATGGGAACAGCGGCAGGGCGAATACGACAAACTCTACGACTTCGCGCAGGAGAACTTTACCGGGATCCGCGTCATCAAGGCGTTCGTCAAGGAGACCAGCGAGATCCACGCCTTCGCCAAGGTGGCGAAAAAGAACGCCGACTGCAACGTGTCCTTCGTGCGCGTCTCGGTGATCTTCGACGTCATCATCGAACTGATCATCGCCCTGATCTCGGCGATGATCCTCGGCTTCGGCGGCTGGTTCGTCTACTCGACGGTCGCCGGGGCGCCTATCTCGGTTTTCGGACACCCGATCGAACTCACCGCCGGCGAACTCGTCACCTTCCTCGGTTATTTCGACACGCTGATCTGGCCGATGATCGCCCTCGGGTCGCTCGTCACCATGTTCAGCCGGGCGCGCGCGTCGATGAAGCGCGTGTCGGCGTTCCTTGACGCAGAAGAGGACGTGACAAACCCCGAGACCCCCCACGTTCTGACCGACGTGAAGGGCGGGGTCGAGTTCCGTCACCTCACCTTTTCCTATCCCGGCGTCGACATGACCATCCTCGACGACATCACCCTGAAGATCGAACCCGGCGAGACCATCGGCGTCGTCGGACGGATCGGACGGGGGAAGACCACGCTGGTCACCCTGCTGACGCGGCTGTATAACGTCCCGCGCGGCACGGTCTTCATCGACGGACACGATATCATGGAGTGCGACATCGCGTCGGTGCGCGACGCCGTCGCCGTGGTCCCGCAGGACAGTTTTCTGTTCTCGGATTCGATCAAAAACAATATCGGCTTCTCAAAGACCGATCCCGATATGGACAGCGTGCGCGAGGCGGCGGAGTTCGCCGACGTCGCGGAGAACATCGACGGGTTCAAGGACGGGTACGACACCGTGACCGGCGAGCGCGGCGTGACGCTCTCGGGCGGGCAGAAACAGCGCGTGTCGCTTGCCCGCGCCTACTTGAAGCACGCCCCGATTTTGGTCCTCGACGACTCGGTGTCGGCGGTCGACCTTAAAACCGAAGAAAAGATCTTACAGAACATCCGTGAAAAACGGGCGGGGATGACGACCATCGTGGTCGCCTCGCGCGTCTCCACGGTTTCGCATTTTTCGCGCATCATCGTGTTATCCGAGGGGCGCGTCGAAGCCTTCGACACCCCCGAAAACCTCCTGAAGATCTCCCCCACTTATCAGAAGATGGTCTATCTCCAGGAACTTGAGAAAGAAGTGGAAGGGGGGGATCAAAATGGCTGAATTCATGGAAGAAGAGGACGAAAAAGAGCGACTGAAAGGCGATAAGAAGATCCCCGCCCGCATCCTGTTCCGCCGGATGCTCGCCTACGTGCGGCCCGAGATCGGCTCGTTCATTTTCGCCGGTTTCCTTCTGGTTCTGAACGTCGTGCTCGACATCGTGATCCCGCTTCTGATCTCGCGCATCACCGACAGCCTGACCGAAGAATTGATCGACCTTCGCACGGTCATCATGCTCGCCGCCGGGACGTTTTTGATCGGCGCGATCAACAACCTGTTCATCTACGTCGAGTCCATGACGCTCCAGAAGGCGGGGCAGCGCATCATCTACGCGCTGCGCAACGACGTGTTCGCCCACATCGAGAGCATGAGCCAGAACCAGTTCTCCGAGATGCCGGTCGGCTCGCTCGTGACCCGCGTCGCGTCGTATACCCAGTCGATGAGCGACCTGTTCACCGACGTCATCGTTTCGGTGATCCGGAACCTCGTCACCATCGTCGGCGTGTACGCCATCATGTTCTTCGTCAGTTGGCAACTCGCCTGCCTGATGCTGATCCCGATCACGGTGGTCTTCGTCTCCTCGTTTTTGCTCTCGATCTACGAGAGCCGCGCCTTCCGCAACGAGAGACGGTGTATATCGGATCTCAACGCCTTCTTAAACGAGAACCTCTCGGGCATGAAGGTCACGCAGATCTTCAACCGTGAGGAAAAGAAAGCGGCGGAGTTCGACGAGAAGAACAACAGTCACCGCCGGTCGGTCTTCCATATCGTGATCGGCTTCGGGATCTACCGTCCCTTCGTCACTTTCGTCTACGTCGCGACCATCGCCCTGATCTTCTATTTCGGGGTGCGGTACGGGTTGTCTGCCGGCGGCGTCGTGGCGTTCTACCTCTACCTCGGCAAGTTCTTTGAACCCGTGCAGCGGCTCGCCGACCAACTGAACAACATCCACAAGGCGACCTCGGCTTCCGAGCGGCTCTTCAACCTGCTGGACGTGCAGCCCGACGTCCGCGACCTGCCCGACGCCGTCGAACTGACCGACGTCAAGGGAAAGATCGAGTTCAAGCACGTCTGGTTCGCCTACGTCGACGAGGACTGGATCCTGCGCGACGTGTCCTTCGTCATCGAACCCGGCGACACCTGCGCGTTCGTCGGCGCGACCGGAGCGGGGAAGACCACGATCCTGCAACTGATCGTCCGCAACTACGAGATCCAGCGCGGGATCATCGAGATCGACGGACAGGACATTTCAAAGATCAGGATCAAGTCGCTGCGCCGCGCGATCGGACAGATGCTGCAGGACGTGTTCCTGTTCAGCGGGACGGTCAAGACCAACGTATCGCTGCACGACGAGACCATTCCCGACGAGCGTATCGTCGAGGCGTGCCGCTACGTCGGCGCCGACAGTTTCATCGAGCGGCTGCCCGACAAGTACGAGTCGCAGGTCATCGAGCGCGGCGAGAACTTCTCACAGGGACAGCGGCAACTCTTGTCGTTTGCCCGCACCGTTCTGCACCGCCCCGAGATCCTGATCCTCGACGAGGCGACGGCGAACATCGACACCGAGACCGAGGTCCTGATTCAGCAGTCGCTTGAAAAGATGCGTTCGATCGGAACGATGCTGGTCGTGGCGCACCGCCTCTCGACCATTCAGCACGCCGACAAGATCATCGTGCTGCAAAAGGGCGAGATCATCGAGAGCGGCACCCACCGCGAACTGCTCTCTCAGCGCGGCTACTACTGGAAACTCTACTGCCTGCAATTCGAGGGCGGCGAAAAGCAAACCAGCGAGACCTAAAAAACGCCGGACGGATTTTGCTCCGTCCGGTTGCTTTTTTTCTTTTTGCGTGGTATACTGAAAACAGAAAAAGGGAACGAAGGAGACGCACCATGATCCGATCTTACGGAAAACTGTCGAACGGGGAACTGTCGGCGCACGAAGAGAACGTCGTATCTTTTCTGAACGCGGACGAGCGGTTCATCGATTGCGTTGAGGACGCCGAGGAACTCGGCGCCACCCTTTCGGTGTCGGTCTATCATCCCCACGCCGACCGCTCTCCCGTCGAGGGGGAAGAGAAGTTCTCCCCCGCCTACGAGTCCGAGTTGCGCGTCGATTTCGTCGCAGACGGCTACGTCGCAAAGAACCGTCCCGAAGAGGGCGGCGCGGTGCAGATGACGGTCAGCGTTCCGCTGGTCAAAGAGGTCGAAAGCCTGCTGATCCGGAAACTCGAACTGGTCCCTTACGACGAGTTGATCGAGGACGAGACCTTCTTCTTCGCGATCGAGGACTTCCTTGACGATATCGAGGATCACGGGATCGGCGCCCCGTCTCCTTTCCCCGCGAACGAGGACGAGCACGACGTCCCCGAGGGACCGCTCTCTCCCATGACCGCCGACGAGCGCGGAGATCTTACCGACCTGATCGAACTGCAGATCGGGGATTTCGACGGCAGATTCGAGCGTGAAGACTCGCTCTACTTCACCCGCGACGGGTTCTATCCCTTCCGGGTGCTGATCGCGCACGTTCTCGGCGACCGGTATCAGAACGGCGGGGTCTGGCGTCTCACCCCAGAGGATTGCCGCGCCGTCGCCGAACTGCTTGCCCCTCTTCTGGATCTCTCCGACGGGCAGTCGACGTTCAGCGAACTGCTCTCGGAACTCTCGATCTACGACCTTGCTCCTACCGACCGCGCGGAACGCCTGCTCACCGCCGCCACGATTGGCCGCGGCGCGGAGTTTTCGCACGACGTCGACACGCTTTTCTTCTGGCTCCTTGCCCGGGACGAAGAGGAGAATGCCGTCACCGTCGTCGATCTCTGATCTTTCCTTAATATAAAACGAACCCGCGCGGCGTTTGCCGCGCGGGCATTTTTGTTTTCGGATCAATGCACCTTGACGAAGATGCGCCCGTTCAGTTCGGCTACCCAGCCGTGCGAGGACGCGTAGGTGACGCCTTCCGCGAGGAAGGGGACCATCGCCTGCACCATCCGGGTATAGCCGAAGATGCGCGAGACTTCCTTGTAGAGATCCTCGGTCGTCAGGCTGTACTGCCGGGTGACCACCGACCGCACGGCGGCGGCGATCTCTTCGGTCGGGATGTCGTTGAAGTCGCGGCGCGTGTTCTTCGGATCGGCGGGATCGGGGATCCGCGGCGAGACCGGCGTGGTCTCGGGATCGGTCAGCCAGTAGAAATGGTTGCTCGCCGTCTGCGTCGTCTTGTGGTCGATGAAGCGGAGTTTCTCGTCGATCGACCGTTCGATCTTGGGCGAGGTGCGCGGGATCCCCCACGCCGTCAGCAGCCGCTTGACCAGCAACGTGCGGCTGATCGGACCTTCGAGATGCAGGATCTTATCCATCTGCATCACGATCCGCGTCTTGTTGATGACGTCGCAGAAGAGGTCTGCGCCGACCATACTCTCGTCCATATCTTCAAACTGCGTGACGGGATAGATCGGGAAAACGTCGCTCTCGCGTTTGCGCTCGGATCTCGCCACCGTCTCGAACACGGTCGGGGCGGGCGCGGCGGGCGCGGGCGTATCGTAGAGGATCGGGCGGAGTTTCGCTTCCTCGGCGAGGTTGCGGATCTTTTCGAGTTCCTTCGCCGGGGCGTCCCACCAGTCGAGCAGCCAGAGCCGATGGATCTTCCATCCGAGAGAGGCGAGGATCTGATCCTGAAGGATCAGGCGGTCGTGCGCCGTCTCCTGTCCCGCGTTCTCGCCGTCGCAGAGGATACCGAGCAGGTATTCGCCCTCGCGGAGCGGATCGCGGATCGCGATGTCGATCTTGTATTCCGAGCAGCCGACGTGCGTGTCGACTTCGTAGCCGAGTTGCCGCAGCGCCGCCGCCACGTTTTCGGCGATACCGTCGCCACTCGTCCGGTCGCCCGGACGCGTCGGCAGACTGCTGTTGCCCGACATGGCGAAGGAGAGGAAGGAGCGCAGACCGATCACACCCTCGGAGGTGGTCCGGTTGAGGTCGATCTGGTCGGGGAGCAAGGTCGAGAAGACGATCATCTCACGCCGCGCGCGGGATGTCGCCACGTTGAGTCGCCGCCAGCCGCCGTCGCGGTTCAGAGGGCCGAAGTTCATCGCGACCTGCCCGTTCTTGTCGGGACCGTAGCAGACAGAGAACATGATGACGTCGCGTTCGTCCCCCTGCACGTTTTCGAGGTTCTTGATAAAGATCGGCTCGTACATACCGAGTGCCGCCTCTTCGAGTTTCGGGTTCTTGCGGAACTCGGCTTCCAGCAGGTCTTCGATCAGCAGTTGCTGTACCGACGAGAAGGTGACGACGCCGACGCTCTGTTTGGCGAGTTCGGGTTTTTTGAGGCGGCGGACGATCTCGGCGACGATCGCCTGCGCTTCCGCCTTGTTCTGTTTGGTCCTGCCCCTGTCGTAGAAACCGTCGACCTTGACGAAACTGACGCGGCTGACGCGGTCGTTCGGAGAGGGGAAGGTATAGAGTTTGTTTTCGTAGTACTGCCGGTTGCTGAACGCGATCAGGCTTTCGTGCCGCGACCGGTAGTGCCACCGCAGGTGTTCCTCGGGCATTCCGAGCGCGAGGCAGTCGTCGAGGATGCTTTCAAGGTCTTCCTTTTCGATATTGTCCTCGTCGTTGCGGACGGTCATGAAGAAACTGGTCGGCGGGAGTTGCTTGGGGTCGCCGACGACGATCAGGTCGTTGCCGCGCGCGATCGCGCCCACCGCCTCGCAGGTCGGCATCTGGGACGCCTCGTCGAAGATCACGAGGTCGAATTTCGGGAAAGACGGGTCGATATACTGCGCGACCGAGATGGGCGACATCAGCATACACGGGCAGAGGCAACGGAGCAGGTTCGGGATACTGTCGAAGAGTTTGCGGATCGCGATCCCGCGCCCGCCGGACAAGATCGCGCGCTGCAGGATCGAGATCTCCGAGGACGCGGAGGCGTTGTCCATCGCGTTCGGGATCTTCGAGGACAGCATCGCGGCGAGTTCCTGCTTGGTCAGGTTCTCGAAGTTGGCGTTGATCTTCGCGAACTGCCGGATCTTCTCTTCGACCAGCGCGCCGTTGAAGTCCGAGAGCGCCTCTTCGCCGTCGATGACGGAGGCGGCGCAGGCGTAGGCGAGGTTGCGGCGGTAGGTCGGGATCAGTTGTTCGGTCTCGATCTTTCCGGCTTCAAGCGCCTGGCAGAGCACGCCGAGCCCGGCTTTCTCCGCTTCTTCCCGGACGCCGAGATAGCCGTTCCAGTCGCGGAGCGTGTCGATGCGCGAGAGACAGGTCTCGGCAAGTTTCTTCTGGTTGATCAGCCAGCCGGGCTGTGCGCGCCAGCGGGCTGCGTCGTTTTCGCAGAGCGACGCGAGGGCGTCCTCCGCCGCAATGAAGGCGTTGAACGCCGCGGTCACGGCGCGGAAGAGCGCGGTGCGTTCGGCGAACATCCCCTCCTCGGTCAGCGCGCCGATCTTGACCAGCACGAGCGAACGGTTCTCGGGATTGGTGCAGATCTCGCCGCAGAGCCGGATGATGTCGACCGCTTGCAGGAACATCTGTTCCAACATCCGGAAGTCGCAGTGTCCGCGATCCCAGACCTCCCCGAAGATGACCTCGCAGAGGTTGTTTTCGCGCACCGTGCGGGCGGATTCCTGGTACTTCAGGATGTCGTTCAGGATCTTGACCGTCTCGCGGGTGCGGCAGGGTTTCGCCGTCTTGCCGAACGAGGCGAGGCGGCGGCAGATCGAGCGGCGGCGGAAGAAGCCGGTGATCGGGCTTCTCGACTGCGCTTGCTTGATGCGCTGCAGGTTGGTCGCCGCGTCGAAGTTGAGGATGCCTTCGGAGAAGCGCGAGAGCAGCGCGGCGTGCAGATCGTCGCGCGCCTGCCCCGCGTGGCAGATGTCGAGGATCCGTTCGCGGTTGAGCGGCAGGTTCTTGTTGGTGGTCAGCCCCGCAGGGAGCAGATTGACCTCCGAGAGGATCGCGCAGAGTTCCGAGATGGACTTGATCTGCTGATAGGTGTGCAGGTTGCGGAAGGGGATCAGGCGCGCGAGCGCGACGAGATTCTTCTGCAGATCGGTGCCGCTTTCGGTCAGGTTGACGAGCGACTCGGCGAATTTCTGTTTCAGTTGGAGCGAATAGTCGCGTCTCTGGTAGATCGCGAAGGGGTTCTTGTGCACGCCGCCTACCGCGTCGGCGGCGACGCGGAGTTTGCCGATCACGGCTTCGTGCCGCCTCGGCGTCTCGGCGGTCAGGGCGGCGACCGCCTCGCCCGTAAAGATCTTCAGATCCGGCGCGTCCTTATACTGCTCGAAGCGGACGATCGCGTCGTAGAGCGAGAACCCGAAGGGGCGGATCCGCCCGATCGCGCTGACCGTGTCGTTCAGTTGCGTGCGCATACGGCGCAGGCGTTCCGCTTCGGCGGTGAATTCTTCCGGCGTCTTGATCTTCGCCGATTGCAGGGTACGGTCGAGTTGCCCGAGAACGTCGGCTTTCTTTGCCTTGTTCGAGTGCAGTTCCAGACAGAACGGGGCGATCCCGATGGATTCCAGACGCTTCTGCACCACCGAGAGCGCCGCCATCTTTTCCGCGATGAAAAGAACCGACTTCCCGTGGTAGAGGGCGTTGGTGATCATATTGGTAATGGTCTGCGATTTCCCGGTGCCCGGGGGACCGTGCAGAACGAAGGTCTTGCCTTCGCCCGCGGCGCAGATCGCGGAAAGTTGCGAGGAGTCGGCGGGCAGCGGCGCCGCCACGTCGACGGGATCGACCGTATTGTCGAGTTGATCGGGGAGCAGGAATTCGTCGGTGTCCCGCCAGGTCAGCCGACCGGACAACAGGGAAGACACGACCTTGTTCGCCTTCAGATCCGCGGAGCGGCGGCGCAGGTCGTTATACATAATGAAGTTGGCGAACGAGAAGTTGGAGAGGATCACCGACTCCAGGACTTCCCAACGCTTCATCTTCATCACCGCGCTGCGCACCGCAGAGAAGACGTCGCGGATGCTCCGGTCGCCGTTCTCGTTCTGCGGGAGCGGGTCGACGTCGGGAATGGTGACGCCGTAACTGTTGCGGAGCATTTCGAGCAGGGTGATGTTGAAGCGCGGCTCGTCTTCACGCGCCCGGAGCAAAAAGTCCTTGCGCACCGAGGCGCGGACCAGTTCGACCGGGAGCAGGACCAGCGGAGCGTAGTGGGGTTTCTGCGACGAGTCGGACTCGTACCAGCGCAGAAAACCGAACGCGAGGTAGAGCGTGTTGGCGCCGCTTTCTTCCAAGCCCGTCTTGGCGGTACGGAAGAGGTTGTTCAGCGTGCCCGAAAGGTCGTCGGGCTCGGTCGTGGTGTGGATCCGTCTCTGCCGGAACTCCGAGCGCAGGAAATTGCGGATGGGATCGGCGGCGTGGCGCAGGTTGACCAGCCCCTTGCCGTCCCCGACGGGGATCTCGGGTTCCTTCGGGCGCGCCAGCACCGAATACTCGACGTCGTCGCGCGTCAGGGGATCGAAGAGTTCCTCGACCTGACCGACCAGGATCTGCACCGAGGAACGGTAGAAGGAATAGTTCAGAAGCGTGTTGCGAAGAGAGAGGTCAAGCAGTTTGCGTTCCCACATCTGCTCGCGCGTCATCTCGGTCGAACCCGTCCGCTTCGCGGTCCGTTTGGCGCCCGCCTGGTCGCCGTCCTCGCCGGTGCGTTTCGCCGTCGAGGGGACGAAATCGAAGAGCGGATTGCCCTTCGCGTCGAGCCGCCGGAGCGGCATGGGCAGGATCCCGCCGGCGCGCACGCGACGGAGATCGAGCGCGAACCAGAAGCGATCCTCGTCCGAGAGCCGGGCGTTCGCCGCCGCGACCGCGGCTTTGAACTCGGTCTTCTCGGAGAAACCGGCAAGCGACACGAAGGCAAGTTCCTCAATGCCTTCCGCCGCGCGTTTGGTGAGTTGCGTCGCGTCGTCCTGAATGCTCTCGGAGAAGAAGGTGTCGATCAGCCAGACGCCGACGTAGCAGGTGCGCTTCTCAAACACGACGATCGGGTTGAGATCCGCCGCCTCCAGGCACGCCGCGAAGAGCAGCGCGAGGTCGAGGGTGGCGCACTCGCGTTTGACTTTCAGGGTTTCGGGAAGCCGGATCCGCTGTCCGGGATCGTCGTAGCCGGCGGTGGTCTCCTTGACGCGGAACTTCTCGTCCTGCAGGGCAAGGAAGATCGCCTCGAATTGTTTCAGAACCGATCCGGGATCCTTTTTCTTATAGCCCGGGAACGAACTTTCGCGCGACAGGCGTTTGAGTTCGGAACCCGCGATCTTCATCAGGTCGGAGAGGTACGGATGCCCCGGCTGCACGAACGCGCCGGTCGTTTCGGGGAAGAGTTTCGCCCCCGCCCACTCGTCGTAGGCGAGCAGACGGACGGTCGCTTCGGTCTCGGAAACGATCTCGCCGTCGAGGGTAAGCGTCACGCGGATCACGGTGTCCTGCGCCGCCGTCAGGGTGATGAGCGTCGAGGCGTACATCTGGAGTTCGGGGGAGAGGATCTCGTAGTCGGCGCGGGGACGCACCTCTTCGACGGGGAAGACGGCGGGGCGGAAGATCGCCGGATCGCTCTTGACCGACACCGAAAGACCGGACAGAGCCCTGCCGGTCGTATTTCTGATCCTGATCTCCCGGATCACGGGGATCCCGCTCTGTTGCAGAGCGAAGTTCATCACCGGGGAAAACAGCGCCGAAATGGTCGCGATCGTATCCAAACCCAAAGTCCTCCTGACGTGGTGACAGTTCCGAACGGATGAAAAATGCATTCTCACCCATTATTGCCTATATTATATAATTTTCATTCGTATCTTGTCAAGAGTATGGGCGAAAAGATGCGATTTTTCGCTGCCCCGCGATCCACGTGAAAAACGCGATCGAAAAGCGACGGAAAAAGCGAAAAAACACTTGATTTTTCGCCCGGGGTGTTGTACAATAAAAAGTGATAAAACAACTCGCAGGAGGAAAGATTCAATGCTGGTTTCCGCAAAAGAAATGCTTGAAAAGGCCGTGGCGGGCAAGTACGCCGTCGGTCAGTTCAACATCAACAATCTCGAATGGACGAAGGCGATCCTTCAGACCGCTGAGGAACTCCGTTCTCCCGTCATTCTCGGCGTCTCCGAGGGCGCGGGCAAGTATATGTGCGGCTTCCCGACCGTCGCCGCGATGGTGTCGAGTATGATCCGGGAACTGAAGATCACCGTTCCGGTCGCGCTCCATCTCGATCACGGTACCTACGAGGGCTGCTTCAAGTGCATCGACGCCGGCTTTTCCTCCATCATGTTCGACGGTTCTCACTACCCGATCGACGAGAACGTCGAGAAGACCTCCGAACTGGTCAAGATCTGCCGCGAAAAGGGTATGTCCCTGGAAGCGGAGGTCGGTGCGATCGGCGGTGAAGAGGACGGCGTGATCGGAATGGGCGAATGCGCCGATCCCGACGAGTGCAAGAAGATCGCCGACCTCGGCGTGACCATGCTGGCTGCCGGCATCGGGAACATCCACGGCAAGTACCCCGCCAACTGGAAGGGTCTGTCGTTCGAGACGCTCGCCGCCGTGCAGGAGAAGACCGGGAAGATGCCGCTGGTTCTCCACGGCGGAACCGGGATCCCCGCCGATATGATCCGCCGCGCCATCTCGCTCGGCGTCGCGAAGATCAACGTCAACACCGAATGCCAACTTACCTTTGCCGCCGCCGTCCGCAAGTACATTGAGGAAGGCAAGGATCTGGAGGGTAAGGGCTTCGATCCCCGCAAACTGCTCGCTCCGGGCGTCGAGGCGATCAAGGCGACCGTCAAGGAGAAGATGGAACTGTTCGGATCGGTCGGAAAGGCCTGATCGGAGTTAGGGGTTGCGCTGCGGCGCAACGTTTAGAACGATGAGATTGCCGCCCGTATCGGGCGGCAATCGTTATGAGCAGACTGCGCCGTTCGGCACGGTCTGCGTTTTGTTTGACCAAAAGCGGGGATCTCCCGTAGCCTCCCCTTCGGGGGAGGCAGAGAACGAAGAGGCGACCGTTGCGCGGTCGTACGATATGCGGCGTGCCGGAGGCACGACCGCGCGATATAACCGCCTGCGGCGCTTGCGGTATATTTCCGCGCTTTGCTCGGGGAACGCGAGATGCCTCCCTGCGGTCGGCGTGACAATAGACAGAAAGCGGGCGTTCTCTCTCCGCGTCGTTTCGCATATACTCGAACAAAAAGCGAAGGGGGAGAGAACATGACAGAGATCCCGGGGCGACCGGACGAGGCGGCGCGGAGGCGGATACTGGACGAACTGGCGGGGGAGTACCCGGTGCTTTCGCGCGGTGTGCTCGGCCGCTCGGTCCTCGGACGCGAGATCCCGCTGCTTCGTTTAGGCGAGGGCAAAACGCACCTGCTCTACGTCGGCGCGCACCACGGCGCGGAAGGTATGACCGCGGCGTTTTTGCTCCGCTTTCTGACCGAGTTCCTTGCCGCACACCGCGCCGGACGCTCGATCGAGGGCGTGGATCCCGCGTTCCTGCTTTCGATGCGGACGCTCTGGATCGTGCCCGCGCTCAACCCCGACGGGGTGGAACTGGTCGAGCGGGGACTCTCGTCCGCGGGGTTTCTGTCCGAGCGGATCCGACGCATGAACGGCGGGAGCGAAGACCTCTCGACGTGGCAGGCGAACGCCAGGGGGGTGGACCTCAACCACAACTACGACGCGGGGTTTCGGGCGTATAAGGGGGTAGAATCCTCTCTCGGCATCCTCGGCGGCGCACCGACCAGGTACAGCGGGGAATACCCCGAATCCGAACCCGAGACCGCTTCTCTCGCCCGCTTTATCCGCTCGGTCCCGCTCTCGTTGATCCTCTCGTTCCACACGCAGGGACGGGAGATCTACTTCACCTCGGGCGGCAGGGCGCTCAAAGGGCAGGCGGCGGTCGCCGCCCGGTTCGCCGCCATGACCGGCTACCGCGCCGCCGTCCCCGAGGGCGCGGCGGCGTACGGGGGACTGACCGACTGGGCGGTCGGTCGGCTCGGGATCCCCGCGTTCACCGTCGAGTGCGGGGAGGGGAAGAACCCGCTGCCCGCAAGTCGGTTCGCCCCGACGTACAGCGAGATCCGACCGCTCCTGTTCCGCGCCCCGCTCTACGCCGCGCCGTTGTCCGGGGAAAGCGGAGAAGAAAAGACCCGACCGAAGGTGAACGAGCGTGCAGACAGTGAACACCGAGGGCTTTGAAGAAAAGGACGTGATCGACGTCGCGTGCGGCAAACGCATCGGCTGCGTCACCGCGCTCGAGTTCGATCCCTGCGACGGGCAGATCACCGGGATCGTCGTTTCGGGCGACGCCGGGTTTCTCGGCTTCGGCAAACGCGAAAAGACCCTGATCCCCTGGTGCCGGATCAAAAAGATCGGTGAGGACGTGATCCTGGTCGACGCGGACGGCTGCCTGCCCCTTCCGTCCCCCCGCGAAGAGCGAAAGAAATGCCGAAGATGTTAATTTTTTGTGAACGAACCGAAAAAGCGAAAAAAATACTTGCAAAACAAGAGAATATATGATATTATAAACGCCGTGCCTCGGCACGAATTCTCACGCAAAGGGGTGGGGATCGCCCGGTGCCGCCCGTTTCTCCCGGACGGTGGACGTTCTGTTCCTTTTGCGGCGGAAAACCATTTTATTTTAGGAGGAAAACACAATGTTCGGCATTTCCATCAAGCAACTCCTCGAGGCAGGAGTTCACTTCGGTCACCCGACCAAGAAGTGGAACCCGAAGATGTCGGAGTACATCTTCACCACCAGAAACGGCATCCACATCATCGACCTGCAGAAGACGGTCAAGAAGTTTGAAGAGGCGTACACCTACGTCCGTTACCTCTCCGAGGCGGGCGGCACGCTGCTCTTCGTCGGGACCAAAAAGCAGGCTGCCGACTCGATTCGCGAAGAGGCGATCAAGTGCGGTATGTACTACGTCAACGTCCGGTGGCCGGGCGGTATGCTCACCAACTTCAAGACCATTCGTCGCTCGATCGGTCGTCTGAACGAACTCGAGAAGATGCAGGCGGACGGCACCTTCAACCTGCTCCCCAAGAAGGAAGCGGCGAAGAAGGTCAAAGAGATCGAAGATCTCGAGAAGATCTACGGCGGTATCAAGAACATGGACCGTCTCCCCGACGCCGTGTTCATCGCCGACACCCGCAAGGAAGCCAACGCCGTCAAAGAGGCGAAGAAACTCGGTATCCCGGTCATCGCGATCGTTGATACCAACTGCGATCCCGACGACGCCGACTATATCATTCCGGGTAACGACGACGCGATCCGCGCTCTGAAACTGATCTCCGGCGCGCTTGCCGACGCCGTGATCGAGGGCAAGGGCGGCGAGGCGATCGTGGACACCGAGGCGGAGGAGAAAGCCGCCGCGGACGAGCCCGAGACCGCTGACGCCGAATGATCTGCTGAAAAGGAGAAAACGATGGCTACTATCAATGCAAAAGACGTTGCCGAACTGCGCAAGCAGACCGGCTGCGGTATGATGGATTGCAAAAACGCTCTGGTCGCCGCCAACGGCGATTTTGAGGAAGCGATCAAGGTCCTTCGCGAGAAGGGAATGGCTGCGACCGCGAAGAAGGCGAGCCGAATCGCCGCCGACGGTCTGGTCGACATCCTGACCGAGGGCGACGTGACCGCCATGGTCGAGGTCAACTCCGAGACCGACTTCGTCGCCAAGAACGAGACCTTCCGGGCGTTCGTCCGCGAGGTCCT
>JAEEGL016437276.1_pt1 | contig 16285 bp, 20 predicted proteins | sample 9134231 | NCBI WGS metagenome assembly JAEEGL01 (sample SAMN16246548, study PRJNA631951) | gut metagenome | biome: gut microbiome; feature: rumen; material: fiber-attached | host: Bos | place: Iran: Karaj | collected 2018-10
GGCCAGGTGATGACCGGCTACGACCTGAAGGAACTGCTGGAGACCCTGGACAAGGTGACTCCCTGCCCCGAAGGTGTGGAATATGTACCGGAACAGGCTGAACTGCAGGCGCTGGCTATCGAGAAGGACCTGCGGAACAATGCCTACGGCGGCATGCCCATCCAGATCGGCTGGTGCAACGGTCACAACACGAAGATGAACTGCCTGGAGTATCACCGGGACAGCGAGCTGAACGTCGGTACGGAAGATTTCATCCTGCTGCTGGCCAAGCGTGAAGACCTGGTGGACGGCATCCTGGACACTGACAAGGTCGTTGCCTATCTGTGCCCCGCCGGTGTGATGGTTGAAGTGTATGCCACGACCCTGCACTATGCGCCCTGCAGCGCGAAGAAGGGCCAGGGCTTCAAGGTTATCGTGGTCCTGCCGAAGGGAACGAACCTGGCCAAGCCCGAGTTCACCGTGAAGAATGCTGAAGACGAGCTGATGACCGCTGCCAACAAGTGGCTGCTGGCCCATGCGGATTCCGCTGAAGCGGCCGCGGGCGCAAAGGTCTGCATCAAGGGTGTGAACCCCGATATCGCTGACCTGATCTGATCAGGATAACAAAGAGAGGATGCTGCAATGATGCAGTGTCCTCTCTTTTATATTATTTACCGGGTTGACAAAACAAAGCAAGAAATGACGGGAAGTTTCAGCACAGATTGTTTATGATGTTTCCACAATGAATGCAGGAGGCAGAGAGAATGGACAGACCCGTTACAACACTGTATATGCTGATGTCGGTGGACGGTAAGATCAGCCCCGGAGCATCCGACATGCTGGATGTGGACCGGGATTTTCCCGCTATAGACGGTGTTAAGGAAGGGCTTCATCAGTATTATGAGATAGAGCAGACAACGGATCTGTGGTCACTGAATACCGGCAGGGTGCAGGCAAAACTTGGCGTGAACGAGAAGGCGATGCCGCCCAAATCACCGGTTTCCTTTGTGCTGATCGACAACTCACATCTGAATGAGCACGGGGTCAGGTTCTTCTGTGAACTGTCGAAACAGTTTGTGCTGATTACGACCAATCCGGATCATCCGGCTTTTAAGGTGAATGCGGATAACATGGGGATTATTTTCCAGGAGGAACTGTGCCTGGAAAAGGCACTGATGAAACTGAAGGAAGAATACGGATGCACAAGGATTACCGTTCAAAGCGGCGGAACCATGAACGGACTGTTCCTGAGGAATAAGCTCTTTGACTATGTGGATATCGTTGTCGCGCCGGTTCTTGTGGGCGGAAAGGATACTGCTACACTGATCGACGGTGAATCAATCACCTCCCCAAAGGAACTGGAAAAGCTGGGAGCCTTAAGGCTAGTCGATTGTGAAAAGCTTGAAGATTCATATATCAGGCTGAAATATGAAGTGATCAGATAACGGAAGATAAAAAGCAACAGGCGCTGCATCATTGCAGCGCCTGTTGCTTTGGCTGAAGTATTTTATGAATTGATTTTATACAGTTCGCTGAATTTCTTCTTCAGATAATTCGTATATACCGTCGCGTCCAGGGGTCCACCCATGGCAGCGGGCAGTATCTCCTGCGGCTTTTTCTGACAGCCATACTGGTGAATCTTATCCGCCAGCCAGGCAGTGACAGGGGCCAGGTCTCCCTTTGCCACGGTATCCCAGACGTCCACGGTCTTTTTCATCTGCTCCAGCATCTGCACACCGTAGGCACTGCCCAGGGCATAGCTGGGGAAATAGCCGATGCCGCCGAAGGACCAGTGGCTGTCCTGCAGGCAGCCGCGGCGGGCGTCAGGCACGTCCACGCCGAGGACTTCCTTATAAAGCCGGTTCCATTCGCCGGGGATATCGGCCACCTTCAGGTCACCGGAAATCATGGCCTTTTCCAGTTCGTAGCGGATCATGACGTGCAGGGAGTAGGTCAGCTCATCCGCTTCCGTCCGGATCAGGGAGGGTCTGGACAGGTTGATGGCGGAATACAGTTCATCCTCGGTGACGTTCTTCATCTGCTCCGGGAAGACTTCCTTCAGAATCTTCAGCAGGGGCGTGCAGAAGGCACGGCTGCGGCCGATGATGTTTTCGTAGAACCGGGACTGGCTTTCATGAACGCCCATGGACAAGCCGCCGACGACATCACCGGAGAGGCTGGTGAACTGGATATCATCCCGCATATTCAGCTGATACAGGGCGTGGCCGCCTTCATGGATCACACTGTACATGCTGGAGAAGAGATCATCTTCATGGTAGTGGGTGGTGATGCGGACGTCCCACTTATTGGTGTTGTTGGTGAAGGGGTGCTCCGTCTCGCCCAGGGTGCAGTTCAGGGGATCAATCCCCTCCAGCGCCATGAGCCGTTCGGAGAAGACCCGCTGCTGCGCGACCGGCCAGGGACCTTTCATGAAGGCGGGCACGGGCTTTTCGCGGGCAGCCACCTCCCTGATGACAGGCGGCAGTTCCGCGCGCAGTGTGCGGAAGAAGGGATCCAGGGTTTCCATGGAGGCCTCTTTCCCAAACTGGTCCAGCAGCACGTCATAGGCAGACCTGGCCGGATCCTTCAGGGAAGCGAACCGGCGGCAGGCGGTGATGATCTTTTCCAGGTAGGGGGCGAAGAGACTCCAGTCGCTCTTTTCCTTCGCTTCGTGCCAGACTGCACCGGATTCGTTGGTCAGTTCCTGATATGCGACATACTCCTCCATGGGCAGCACATGCAGTTCATCATATCTGTCCTTCATGATTTCTGCCCGGCGGAAGGTGTTTTCGTCTGCTTCGTCCTTATGCTGCAGGATGGTTTCCAGCACTTCACCGGTTTCCGGGTTGACCAGCTGCTTATACATCAGCTCACTCAGATAAGCCAATGCCATGCCCCGGCCTTTCCAGGAATTCTTCGGTGCAACAGTATCTCCGTCCGTATACAGAACGGCCTGGGCATGGTTCAGGGCATAGCCTGCTTTTTCCAGCTCGTTCAGTTTTTCGATTGCTTCATTCAGTGTCATGGGATCACGCTCCTTTTTACGGACTGATTATACCAGATGCCCGGAAAAAGTTTAAGATGAAAATGACCGCAGAATTGGCAAAGAGGCCTTTCGGGGCGGCTGTTTTACAGGATCAGAAGAGTATGAAAAAAGTGCTTTACAAAGCTATGAATCTATGATAATATACCATCTGTTCGGGGCATTAGCGCAGTTGGTAGCGCACAACACTGGCAGTGTTGGGGTCAGGAGTTCGAATCTCCTATGCTCCACAAATCCCGGAGACCAAGAGAAATCAAGGCCTCCGGGTTTTTGTTTGCCTCCGCTTTGATGAATGAAAAACCGGCTCAAAAACGGCTTTTGTGTACCGTTTGTGTACCGGTTTTTTATTTTTTCTTTTTCAATGCTGGTCAGATGAAGAAAAAGAGGTTGCTGATAATAGCTCAGGTTTTGACAGATTGCCGTCTGTTTTCGCGTTCGTTTATCTCTGCTGTATTCTGTTCATCTTTGACTTAATATGGCTAAAACCGCGTATTTTTCCAAAAAACAGGCATATATACCTGAGAGCTGCATTTTAACCCTTACCCCTGAGCTGAGGCCCTCTCATATGACAAAGTGAAGAGGGGGAGGTTGTCATACGCGCGTATATAGAGAAAAATGTATCATGTTTGTGATACTTTGTTCTTACGCTGCCTCGCGCGCGCGCGTTGAATGTACCCTATAATTCCCCTGTTTTTTCCCTGTGCGAATGGCCGCCAGCTATTTCAATACAAGGCATTGTTGCCCTTTTGATTGAGTGCTGTCCATTACGCGCGCGCGCGTGAAACTATGGCGCGCTTTTTTTATCTCACCAGCGGCCCTGTGACGGTGCTTTGATCGATGCCGGATAAGGGGGGAGAGTGATAGGCTTCTCCGGGATCATTGCGCGCCTCTGTGAGTGCTTTGCATAAGTGAAAAATACTGCATAAAACCGATGAATTTTATACAGTGTTATACAGTGAAAATACGTAATTTCTGCATAAAAAAAGCTGGCAAGTAAATTCTGGTAACGAATAATACCAAATCGCGCTAAACCGGTCCGAAATGGCATTTTCAACTATTCGTGAAACAATGGTTTTACGAATAGTTGACCTTTGAACGGAAAATTTGGCAAGCCTTAAATACCAGAAAAGACAAGGCGGAGACGGTTTTCCGCCTCCGCTTTATGTGCCTCGTTTCTGTCTGCTCCCGGTCATTTTCCCCCGCGCTTTGAAAAAATGCCCTGTGTGTATAAGGTTTGCCCCTCTCCGGTGTGTGCCTCCCCGCAAACGATATGTAAAGCGGGGCGGGGTAGTGTCAGGCTTCTGCCCTCCGCCTCCGGCGCGGTTTTGCTTCTGCTGATACATAATCCTCTGCTGGTGTTGCTTCTGCCTGAGGTTCTGCTTCTTTCTGGCGTCTGGCTGCTGCTGCCTTTGTTGCACATACCGCGCAAAGCTGCCGCCCGTATTCCTTTCGTGTATGATCCCTGATCTCCGCGTGTGTCCTGTCCTTGTACCCTGTGATAATGCCTCCGCAATCAGAACAGACAAACGGTTTGACGGGACGGACGCGGACGGCCTCCACAAGTTCACCAAAGGCCATTACACGCTGTACACAGAGGATAATGCCTAATCCTGGCCATTGCTCAATGTCAGGAGTGCCAGAGAGCTTCTCTATGGTTTTGCAGTTCGTCTTGTTCAAGATCAGAGGCTTTTCCGGCTGCTCAAACCGCGCCACAATACAGCTCTCTTTCTTGTCAGGTTCTGCCGGGTTTGTAACTTCTTCCTGACAGACGGTTTTGATTGTCAATGGCTTTTCTTCTCCCGGCTGAAAAGCATATGACCCTAAGTAATTTGGATTTGTGAGCTTCTTCCAATGTGTCATATTTACACCTCCGCCCATGAAGGAAGTAATAAATCATTTGTGCCATAACCGGGAAAAGAGTTTTGCTCCTGACAGATAATAAGCTCTTCCATAAGCTGCTGGCGGAGAATAATACCATGATCGATAAAGCCAATGTCAGCGCGGAGAATATTGATCGCGTATGGTTCTGCCTTTTCTATGACAATGAAATACCATTCCGGCATAACCGCGCTATGTGTGTGTTGATACCCGTCTATATAATGAGCTGCTTGCACATCGTAACCATAGCGCAAGGCCTCCCGGCTGAATGTTTCCGTCTCCGCGTCTGCTGCCGTTTTAAGATCGATTATGAGGCCGTCCCGTATAGCATCAACGCGGCATTTGCAAAGAATACCATTATCGTCTGTCCAGAAAATAGGCCGCTCCCGCCTTGTCCCTTTGAGAAGATTCACCGCGTCATGGTTTGCCTTAAAAGCCTTGACGATTGCCTTTACAGCCTCCGCGTCCTCTGCTGTCAGGATCTCTTTACCGGTTGATGCCTCAATAAAAGCCTGATACTCTTCTTTTCCAGCCTTTGTCCGTCTGTCTATGCTGTCAGGGATGACAACATAATCCCGCTTATATGCTGCCGGTGTGAGTATGGCTGCATGGACAGCACGGCCGAATTTATAGGCTGCTGTGTCCTCTCGCGGGTTTTCAAGATAATACTTATAGTGTGCCGGACTTCGGCGGAGGTTCCAGAGGGTTGACTTGTTTACACCTTCTGCTGCTCTGTATTCATTCTCTGTCATTGCGTTTCGCCTCTCTTTCTGCTTTGCGTCTTTCATGTGTTTCGTTCTCGCGTCTGGCCCGCTCCATGAGCTGAGGGAAGATAAAGCGCGCATTTCCTTCCGGCGGCCTATCTTCACCCATGATTAAGGAATTGAGCAGCGAATCAATGAGCTGCCCCTTGTCCGCGTCTGTGAGCTGGGCAGTTTCTGCAAACCAGCTTGAATAAATCCGTAAATACTGTTTCATTGCTCTGTTCCTCCGCCTGTGATAATTTCCAATAATGCCGCCAGCGGGATAGTAATAAGCCATTTTTCCCTGTTGCGTCTGTGTGCGACTATTGGCAAAGCTCCATCTGCCGCGTCTCTTATGGCCTGATTGACGGCTTCTTGCACATTGAGCTTTTCAACGCGCTTTACCTCAATATGTAGCGGGATTCCGTATGCCTCTGCTGACACATCAGGGTTATTATGGCCGCCTCTGTAAATCTGATCGTTTCTGTATGCCCTGATCCCTGACCGGCGGAGGATCTCAGCAAGTTCTCTTTCTCCGCCGGTTCCTTTTCGCTTTACATTCATACAATGCCCTCCGCTTTTGCTTTTTCCATCTCCTTTGCAAGATTGTCAATCAACTCTTTTTGTACGCTGCTATAATCACGCTGCTGAAAATCCTGAACCGGGACGCGGGTTTGTTGCCTCTGGTTTTCGATTGTTCGCCGGATATAAGCTGTCAGATCACGGACGCGTTTTCCTTTTGACCGGTTCAAGGCGTTTTCAATCTCTGATTCGTCAAATCCCTCTGCTGTGAGCTGCTGCTTGATTTGATTGATCTGATCTATAATCTGATCTTCCTTAATCTGATCTTGATTAGATTGTGTGTCATTGGCCTGTCTATGACCGGTCATTGACATTCTGCCGTTTTTGCCCTCAGGGTTTGCGGTTGTACGGCTCATATAAGCATCAAATCCGTTTGACATAGTTTCTGCTGCTTGCCTGAGTAGATCACCGACAATACTATCTGGAAATGAGGATGCGCTGCCGCTCAGTTTGTCATCATAGGCAGATAGAAAACTATCAAAGAATATGAGCCGCTCAGGATCAGACAGACGCCTGACAAGCCGCATAGCACGCGTATCAAGACAGATATAATTCGGTTCTCGGCCGTCTATCATAAGCCTCCGCCTCCCTCCGCCCGTTTAATCTCGCGGAGGAACGGGGCCAGACATTGGCTGGCCGTTCTGATTCGACCTCTTACGCGGTGAACATATGCGCGAATCTCATTATCTGATACCGGCTGATAATAGCCGTGATTATCACCGCATATGAGAACATTGTCCCGTCTTGCGTCCTCTATTACGCGCCGGAGTTCCCGTTTATCGATATCAAACAACTTTGCCAGATAATCAGCAGATACCGCGTCAGCGCGTCCATAGGGTATATGATCTGTGAGCCATGCCCACAAATGAAGATTCTCATACATTCGCCTCACCTCCGCATGATGTGTTTAGCCATTCAATCAGGCGGCCGAAATTGATAAGGAATTTTCCATTGCCAACGCGAATATGTACGATTTTTCCTTTCAGGCACATTTTGCGGAGATAATCATATGACAGGCCTGTCCTGCTGCTGGCCTCTTTTATGGTTATCATTTCAGGCACAAGATCAGCTATTGTCATGTTCTCCACCTCCGCCATGCTCCCGGATCAGCTCGACGATTTTCTCTTGTTCATCTGCTGGAAGTTCATCCCTCAGACGCCGGTTTAATGTTGGTACGCTGATCCCTAATAGGCGTGCAAGCTGCCAATACTTGACGCCGCGTTTTGTCAGTTCAACTCTTACTTTGATATTGTTCATTATTTAGTCTCCCTTCGCTTTTTGTTGACCGTCCCTTGCGCTTCGTTTCGGTCTGGTATGATGATTAATCATCTTGCATTTTCAGTTTAACAATGATAAAATGAAATCCCAAGATAAGTTGGGAAATGGAAAACAAAAAGCACAAATTAACGTTAAAAACAGCAGAAATCACAATTAGGAGGCAAAGAATGAATCTAACGGAACAGCGTATCAGAAAGTTCTTTGGCGCGAGATTTTCAGAACATCTGAATGAATGGATGAAGAAAAACGGTAAAACACAAAAGGATTTTTGTGCTGCTGCAGGAGTAAGTAAAAATATTGTTACAGCATGGAAACACGGTGATAGATTTCCGCGTGATGCTCAAATGCAGAAAATATGTGAAGTGTTTGGAGTAGATCAGCGCGCTTTTGAAACGTTTTTTTCTGGCGACAAACAATATGTTTACAATGAAAATGCAGTAAGATGGTCAAACCAGCTACAAGAGTATGCAAACCAAAGAGGTCTAAGTGAGGAATGGTATCAGTTTGTTATTTCACTGCCTGATTTCCTTAGACGCTTTCCGTTTGAATTACCGCCTACTCGCGTTATGGAGCCAGACAAAGAATTTGATTTGGTTAAATATCAGTTTGAGGATGAAACTGGACATAGAATTATGATGTCAAAAGGCGATATAGATTTTTTAATACAAGTTCAGAATAAAACAGTTGAATGGTTAAAATACAAAATGCACGAACAGAAGCAGAAGAACGAAAGACGAGAAGTTGAAAGAACGATTGATATAGGGTTAAGGATGTATGCAGGAATTGACCGGGAAGAGGTTTTATCAAGGCTTTATGCTGTTGATTTGGTGACAAGAGATAAGCCAATAGAGTTTTATAAAGTGTTTGATACTATCAGAGATATTGCTAACGAAAAGGGTATACAGTGCCGTATTTCAAAAGCTGAAATAATTGAACGATATGTAACAAATAATCCTCTGACTTCTGAAGAATGGAAAAAAGAATGGAGAGAATGGGGAAGAATAAACGCTAAGGAAGAAGAAGCAGAACGAATTATTAGAGACGCTGAGGAAAGAAACAAGAAGGCAGCGCAAATGTTAATAGAGGATTATAGATCACAAGGGATTTTAGATGAATAAAAAGGAGGATTGACGCATGGCCAGCATTACAGAAAGGCCGAAAAAAGACGGCTCCCTGAGATATTTGATTACTGTATCATTGGGCCGTGATGCGGAAGGAAACAAGATCAAAGAGACAGTTACCTTTACGCCTAAATCGAAAGCTCCTACAAAGGCAAAGAAAGAGGCGGAGACCTTTGCTGCTAAGTTTGAAGAACAAGTAAAAAACGGGGATATAGTCTCAGGGGATCGCGTTACTTTTGCTGAATTTGTCGAAATCTGGCGGCAGAATTGGCTTCCGGCTAAGACGCCAACGGTCAGAGAAAACTATTATAATGTTCTCCGGGTTCGTGTTCTGCCGAAAATTGGTAAGCTCAGGATGACAGTTATCAGAGCAATGCACATTGACAAGATTTTGAAGGATGAACAGGCGGAGGGAAAAGCTCCTAAGACCATCAGAATGACATTTGCTGTTACAAACAGCGTTTTCAAGTATGCAGTACGCAAGCAGTATATACGCGAAAATCCTTGCCTCCGCTGTGATGATCTTCCGGCAGTAAAGGCAAAGACAGGAAATGACATTTGTTTTTTCAATATGGATCAGGCGCGGAGGTTCGTAAAAGATGCCCTGACACAGGATTATGATATAAGAATTACCGGCCACAAGAGAAAGCTGAGGAAAACCGGCCAGGAGTATACTGTCCCTGATTATAGCGTAAAGCATAAGGTTCCGCTGCAATGGCGTATATACTTCACACTTGCCATTTACGGACAGTTCCGGCGCGGAGAAGAGTGCGGCCTGACATGGCGTGATATTGATTTCAAAAAGAACACTATTTCAATCAATAAAGCTTTGGCCAGCGTCAAAGAGGGTCAGTTTGTCAAGGCTCCTAAGACGGACGCTGGAATCCGTGATATTGTTATTCCGTCTGATTGTATCGCGCTGCTGAAACAATGGAAAAAAGAGCAGCGGGCCTTGTGTATGAAAATGGGGAAAGCATGGAAGGGACACAGGGACGCGCTGAATGAGGACGGAACGACAGACAGCTTTGAGGATAATAACGTATTCATACAGTTGGACAATGGCCTCCCGCTGCATTTGTCTACGCCGGGTCATAAGTTTGCAGAGATTATTGATTTGTATAATGCAACAAAGGAAGAAGAGGCGAAAACGCTGGACAATGAGGCAGCAATAAAGGCAAAGCTGGCGGAAAAGTTGCCTAAGATTAGGCTCCATGATCTCCGGCATACCGGCGCGACATTATTACTTGCTCAAAATACGGATATTGAAACGGTATCGCGGAGGTTGGGCCATAGCAAGGCCTCCGTCACGCTGGACATATACGGTCACGCATTGCCGGAAAATGATAAACAAGCGTCTGATGCATTAGAGGCCATGTTTGTTTGATGAAAATAGATTGCCCGGCGGAGGATCATCCTCCGCTTTTTGCTTGTAATAGACATAAAAAAGGAAAGGCTCGGGGACGATACAAAAACTATCGTGCGCGGCCTTTCCCTTAGAAGGATATATCCTTCATATTTGGAGATTATCAAAGTCAATTATTTGTGTCAAGAATGGAAAGATATTCTGTTGGTTTTGTGTACCGGAAATAAAGCGGGTCAATAGTTCTTTTTGATCGTTTTTTGTGTACCGTTTGTGTACCGGATTTGTAAAAAGTAATAAAAAGGCAACAAAAGCAAGACAAAGTAAAATGGCTGGAGGCTTTGATTTTACTTGCGTTTCGAAAAGATAGAAAAAACCAGAAAAAGCGTTCTGGCGCGCTGGCAGTGTTGGGGTCAGGAGTTCGAATCTCCTATGCTCCACATCAAAACCCGGAATCACCTTTACGGTGGTTCCGGGTTTTGACTTTGGATCATTGTCGATTCGAACTCCCTGATCAAAAGCAATGACTGTGGCAGGGTGGGGGGAGCGAGGGAAGCGGTGCCCCTGTGGGGCATTTGCCATAGGCAAAAGCGACCCGAACGAGTCAACCGAAACGAGCAATGCGAAGCGCTCCAAGCGAGCAGTGCGAAGATTGAGGTTGCGGACAGGAGTTCGAATCTCTCGCGTGTACCATAGTCGCTTTTTTCAAGAGCACGGCTTGACATGTGGAACAGGTCTCACTTTTCATGATATGGGAGGGCAGACTTAACCGTTTGCTTTTTTCTTCATCCTGCACTATATTATGTTTGGGGATGTTGTCAGCGACGATCCGGTTATTTGTCGGAATTTCGCTGATGATGTCCCTGATTATGTTTATATCGTTATTCTGTCACAGATTCCACGCATGTATAATTGGTTAATACTTCAAATTGATTGTATTTCACAAAAACAGAGGCTTTGGAAATCAAAGCCTCCGGTTTTATCAATTGATGAAATTACCTGAACTTCACCGCTGTTCCATAGGCGATTACTTCCGCTGCACCCTGCATAACCGCAGAGGAAGCATAACGAATATTCACAATCGCGTCGGCACCCAGTGCTTCCGCCTCCGCAACCATGCGCTTTGTTGCCAGGGCGCGGGCTTCATTCATCATTTCATTGTATGCTTTCAGCTCACCGCCCACCAGGGTTTTGAAGGCCTGTGAAAGATCCTTTCCGATGTTTTTGGACTGGATTGTGCTGCCTTTCACCAGCCCAAGCATTTCAAGTTCTTTTCCGCTGATGTAATCAGTATTGACTAAGATCATCCTCTTCTCCTCCTTTTATTTCTTTGATTCTTTCCACACAAACAGCGATCATTACTGATGCAACCAGGATGGGAATGAGTCCAAGCAGCAGTTTCAGCCAGAGGTTGTCCAGCGAAGTGATCAGCAGCCCGAAAAAGAATCCATAGTATATGATTACAATTCCTGTGATTATAACAGGCGCAATCATCTTTTTTCTGTGCTTTGCTGACTTCAGATCATGCATATCATTTCTGCTCCAATGCTTCTGCGCTGACCGGGAATGCGGAACAGGAACCCGTTACTCTTCCGGCCAGGAGTTTTCAAAGGGGATATATTCTTTTTTGCTGCCAAACATTTTGTTCATGACTTTGCAGTAAGGATCTGTCTTCCAGTCCGGCTTGCCGGTGAAGTGGATATCCGTATCCGGCAGGGCTTCCTTCAGCATCTGAACAGTTTCTTCTGAAGGCTGGCCTTTGGAATTGCGGCCGGTGGCACGGTAAAGCCAAAGCTGTTTCAGCCAGGTCATTTTCGTCAGCGGCGTCAGATCCTCAATATCATTATCTGACAGATTGAGGACCAGCAGATGGGTCAGGCCGGTCAGCGGAGCAATATCCGTGATTTTATTGCCGGAAAGGTCCAGGTATTCGAGCACATCACGGTCCGCCAGCGGGGAGACATCCGAGAACAGGTTATCGGAAGCAACCAGGACCCGAAGGTCTTTCATTCCGGAAGTAAACGACAGGTCATCGCAGGCGTTGTACCGGACATTCAGGCCCTTGACCTGCGTACAGTACCGGAGCAGGGCGATTCTCCTGGTTGGATGACGTGGAGAGGAATAAGTATGTCCTGTTGAGACGACAATCGAATCAGACCGGATGGCATGCTCCTTAAAGCGGATCGTCCATCCGAAGGTGATGTTGGGGAAACGTTCTGACAGCTTGCCCATATTGACGATGCCGACAGGGGTTCCGTACATATCGACTCTTTCCAGATTCGGATATTTCTCTATTTCGCTGACGATATGGCTGATTTCAAGATTCCGGCGGCCGAAGTCCAGGGTGGTAACCGACTCCGGATCTTCAGCTGTTTCCGCAGCAGCAAAACCGCAGAACAGGCACAGCAGAAGCAGGACGGACAGGATTCTTTTGATCGTACGCATTTTTCTCCTCCGTATTGAAACGACAGAACCGTATCCGGGTACTGCAATACAATATACGGTTCTTCGGAAATCAGATTCATTGTAGCATGATCAGGTATCTCCTGCAATGTCGTAAGCATCCTCACGTTTCCTAAAGTGGAACGAAAGGAACCGTCCCCCCCGTTCCAATTTCCCTAAAGTGGAACGAAAGGAACCGTCCCCCCGTTCCACTTGTTTTGCGGGCGGCGGACGGATATACTATGGGTAAGGACACAATTCACTTTATCAGGTTTTTCCGACCGCGCCGGAAGAGAGGAATGGCAGATGGAAGTAAAAACGCTGGTTGAACTGTTTGACGAGCGCCCGCTGGAGAATGTGCTGGGTGTGGAGATTTTCCATCCTGAAAAGGTGATCTATATCTGCCCGGAAGGCCTGCCGGAGCTCGCACAGAAACAGCTGAAGGATTATTTTGACCACCGCGGCATTGAAACCGCGATGGAATTCCTGTATGTGAATATCTACGATACCCGGAAGATCCTGGAACTGTTCCGGAGCGTTCTGCAGGCGCATCCGGACGCGGTGATGGATATTACCGGCGGGACGGACGCTGTCCTTTTTGCCGCCGGTTATGCGTGCTCCGAGGCGGAAATTCCGGTGGTGACCTACAGCCGGACACAGAACCGTTTCTACAGCATCCAGAACGCGCCGGACATGCATGGGTTTGCATGCGATATCAGCTTCTCGGTGGAGGACTGCTTCCTGATGGCCGGCGGTTCCATGCGCAAGGGCCGGGTGGACAACAGCATCCTGAGCCGGTATATGGAGGACATCGATCCGTTCTTCAGGGTTTTCCTCACGTACCGCCGCAGATGGGACCGGATTGTGACGTATATCCAGCGGGTTTCGGCAGCCAGGGAAGACGGCACCTATTCGCTGAACGTCCGGGGAGACTATACAGTCAAGGGAGAACAGGGAGCGCAGCTGACAGCACCGGAGGATGCGCTGCGCGACCTGGAAAAGATCCGGCTGATTTCCGGGCTGCAGATTGTTCCGGAGGAGAAGGTGGAATTCTGCTTCCGGGATCCCCAGATCCGTGCCTGGCTGCGGGATGTGGGCAGCGTGCTGGAACTGTATGTATATAAGGCATGCCTGGATTCCGGCATATTCAACGATGTGCGGACCAGCGCAGTGGTGGACTGGAACGGGGATGAACGGGACAACGCGGTGTCCAATGAGCTGGACGTGATGTGCACCCAGGGGATTACGCCGGTGTTTATCAGCTGCAAGACCTGCATGATCCGGACAGAGGCGCTGAATGAGCTGGCGGTTCTCCGGGACCGGTTCGGCGGGGAGATTGCCCGGGCGGCCATTGTGACCGCGGAACCGGCAGGGGCGTCCGCCAGGAACCGGGCGGCAGAGCTGAACATCCGGATCATTGACCTGAACGACCTGGAAGACGGAGAGATCGGAGACAGTATCTGCAGCCTGATGAAGTGAAACCGGAGGAAATATAATTCACAATTCATAATTAAACTAAAAGGACGCTGCCTGAGTGCAGCGTCCTTTGGCTTTTATGGTAATCAGGCTTTGACCTGGCCTTTGCGGTAACGGCCGAAGAAGATGCCGTCGTCCACATACTTGTCTGTTTCAGAGACCCACATGGGGAATTTGCCGGTGGCTACAGCGGTCTGGCCGTTCAGCATGCCGGTATGGAAGGACAGGTGCCTGTACTGGCGGAGGACCAGCTCCATGCGGGTGAAGCGGCAGTTTTCCGGTTTTTCATACAGCATGCTGTCGGTCAGCGTGTCCAGGTAGGCCATGGTTTTGGCCTCGATCCGGCCCAGGTAGGCCAGCAGCTGTTCATCGGACAGGACGACAGAAGTGGGATTATCCGGGTTGTCCATTCCTTCTTCATGGAAATCGGGTTCTTCATAGACGCTGGGGTTGATAAACCATTTATCCGCGGAATGAAGGGCATGGTATGCCCACCGCCAGCAGGGAGCGCCGCAGCACAGCGCATCACGGTCGTAGGTCTGAAGGGATGTTTTCATATTCAGGAAATTGGGTTTTACCGTATCCTTGATGATCATGCACAGTTCGTTCATGGGAAACCTCCTGTTTGCTGTTGCTTTTTACCGGGCCCGTAAGTATAATAGCATCGGTCAGATGATCAGTAAAATTGAAATAAAAGAAATAAACGATCAATAAAACAGATAATAAGAGGCGAAACATGACAATCACGCAGCTGGGAACATTCCTGAAAATCGCGGAGACCCGCAATTTTACCACAGCGGCAAACCTGCTGGGATACGCGCAGTCGACGGTGACAACGCAGATCAAACAGCTGGAGGAGGAACTGGGCTGCCTGCTGTTTGAACGGCTGGGGAAGACCGTGGCGCTGACTACGGAAGGGGAACGGCTGTGCGAGTATGCCGAGAAGATGATGCAGCTGGAGCGGGAAATCCTGCTGGAGGTGCCGACGGTGCAGGAGCCGGCGGGCATCCTGCGGCTGGGCGTTTCCGAATCGCTGTGCTATCACGGGCTGCCGCAGATCCTGCTGAAGTACAGGGAAATCTGCCCCCGGGTGGAGATCCGGCTTTCATTCATCATGCATGATACTTTTCCGGCCCTGCTGAAGAAGGGTGTGCTGGATGCGGCTTATTCGCTGAATCCGCCGATGGACTATCCGGACCTGGTCATGCTGTATGAAAAACAGGAATCCCTGGGCTTCTATACCAGCCCCGGGCATCCCCTGGCCGCAAAGCAGCGGATCACAGAGAAAGACCTGGCGGAGGTTCCGCTGCTGCTGACGTCCCATACCTGCAGCTTCCGGCATATGCTGCTGGAGGACCTGGCAGAAAAGTCGGTCACGCCGCAGATTGCCCTGGAGACAAGCAGCAAGGAGATCCTGAAACAGTTTGCCATCAACGAGCTGGGTGCGGCCTTCATGCCGGATATGACCGCGCGGGAGGAAGTGCGGAAGGGCCTGCTGAAGAAGCTGGACTGGGCAGGAAAGGCATTCCCCGTATGCTCCCGGGTGTATGTACATAAGGACAAGCATGTGAGCACCGCGATCCGGGAACTGGTAAACCTGATTTCTGCCGACGCGGAGCTGTAAGCGGAACCATGCGGATGAAACTTACGAAATCGTAAGATACAAGTCACCTGAAAGTAAGAATCATCTGTTAGTCTATTTCCCGAGGAGGGGATAGCACATGGAAATCCTGCGGTATAACCAACAGACAGAAACCAGACAGAATATCCACGGTATGGGAATCACCGGAAACACAGCCCTGAAGACAGACTTCGGAGCGCCCACTGCTGAAACAGTCCTCTCTGAGTGGTATGACGAGTACGGAACGGAGATTCTCCGGTACTGTTTCATGTTCCTTGGCAACAAGTCCGATGCGGAAGACGCCACTCAGGAGACATTCCTGAAAGCCTGGCGGAACTTCGGCCGGTTTGAGGCGAGGAACGGGTGCTCTCCCAAGACGTGGATGATCCGGATTGCCGGCAACACCTGCCGGGATTACCTGAAGCGGGGCTGGCACAAGCATGAAAGCTGCCTGATCTCCCCGGAAGACCTGAAGAAGCTGGGGAACGCGCCTGACGAGGACCGGGACCTGATCCTGGATGTGATGAACCTTCCGGAGAAATACCGCCAGGTGCTCCTGCTGGTATTCTGGCAGGGAATGACAATCCGCGAGGCAGCGGCGTGCATGAGCACCAGCGAATCGACAGTCTGCAGAAGACTGGAAAAAGCAAAGAAGATGATCGCCTGAGAACCAGGCGATCTTTTTTTGCCTGCGGGCTGTTTCCGGTTGTGAAGGACGGCTGCGCGTGCTATGATAATTCCGCTATTCGGAAACATTTTTCA